>Ga0209725_1000070_pt1 | contig 57155 bp, 63 predicted proteins | sample I18A1metaG_FD_184145 | JGI IMG/M metagenome (GOLD analysis project Ga0209725, IMG submission 184145) | Lake sediment bacterial and archeal communities from Gulf of Boni, Indonesia to study Microbial Dark Matter (Phase II) - ​I18A1 metaG... | ecosystem: Environmental > Aquatic > Freshwater > Lake...
CAACAAGCATTTCATGGAGAAATATCTTACAGACTTATTCAACTCGCATACAGAATTGATCGGGCTTAGGAAGTTGGGCGAGGGCTTTCATAATGCAGGCTTCCTTGCCACTGTGAAGGTTGAGGGGGCGGAGAGAAGACTCGTGATGAGGATAGTACGGGGCGACACGGGTTGGGGGCACGATTATCTAGGGGACAGGTGCGCGGTCCTTCTTCTTCAACATAGGCTATTCAACACAGCTCCTGAGGGATCATGTTGCCGTTCTTTTGATGTTGCTGGGATTCAGCCGGACGGGAGTATAGCGTCGATTGGAGAGACGGTTGAGTTCTTCCATCTTGTGGAAGAGGTTACAGAGGCTGAGGGCAGGCCGTACGTCGACGATCTGTTCCGGATCGCTCAGACAGATAGCTTAACCGATGACGACGTTGTTAGATGCCGCAACGCTTCAGAGTTTCTTGTGAAGTTGCATTCGATAAAGATGAGGAACGACATACTCTACAAGAGGCACATCCGCGACTTGATCGGCCATGGCGAGATGTTGATGGGCGTAATCGATACATACCCAGACCTAACAAAACTTGACTTCACAACTCCCGAGGAGATAGCTGAGATAGAGATGAAGGCTGTCCTGTGGCGAAACAGGATCAAACATATGGGGCATAGACTATCTCGAATTCACGGCGACTATCATCCTTTCGGGAATATCAGGTTCAAGCAGGACAATTCCATGGTTGCGCTTGATCTTTCACGTGAGGAGTACGGTGAACCGGCTGATGATATTTCCGCGCTTACAATGAACTATGTCTTCGTCAGCGTATGGCAGACTGGGAGATTTGTCGATAGCTTGAGGAGATTGATCGAGATTTTCTTTGAGACCTATATGGCGGAGACGGGTGATGAGGAGCTCGTTCGTGTGATAGCTCCTTTCTACGCTTTCAGAGGGTTCGTCGTCGCGCATCCTCTCTACTATCCTGAGCTGATTTCAAGCCAGAGGAGAACTATTGTAAACTTCATAAGGAATGTCTTGGACTCAGAAGAGTTCAATTTCAAGGAGATCCATTCATACCTGAAGGATTAGAAAAGGTGGTTGAGGCGAAGTTGGAATCTAAGGTGAGGGATCCCTCGTTGGCTCAAAAAGGAGAGCTGTCGATTGAATGGGCTGAGAGCAGGATGCTTGTTCTCATGAGAATTAGAGAAGTTTTCGCTGCTGAGAAGCCCTTGGCAGGCGTTCGTGTAGGAGCCTCGTTGCACGTTACTAAGGAGACAGCCGTTCTGGTACGAACGCTTCTCTCAGGAGGGGCTGAAGTCGCTCTTTGCGGTTCTAACCCTTTGTCGACGCAGGACGATGTTGCGGCTTCGCTAGCTTCGGAAGGAGTGAGCGTGTACGCTTGGAGAGGGCAGACGGCGGATGAGTATTATTGGTGTATCAAGAAGGCGATCGAGTCCAAGCCTAACATCACGATAGACGATGGCGCTGACCTGACAGCTTCAATTCATGAGATGAATCCCACCTACATTAGAGATGTTTTAGGCGGGACCGAGGAGACTACAACTGGAGTTGTACGGCTTAGGGCGCTTGCTGAATCTGGGAAGCTGAAGTACCCGATAATCTCGGTGAATGACGCGTATACGAAGTACCTCTTCGACAACAGGTACGGCACTGGGCAGAGTACGTTGGACGGTATTCTGAGGTCGACCAGCGTGCTTCTAGCCGGGAAGACTATGGTCGTTGCTGGGTACGGATGGTGCGGGCGAGGTATCGCTATGAGAGCGCGGGGAATGGGTGCGCAAGTTGTCGTAACTGAGGTCGACCCGGTGAGGGCTCTGGAGGCTTTGATGGACGGCTTCAGGCTTCTACCTATGGGTGAAGCGGCTGAGACAGGGGATATCTTTGTCACCGCAACAGGGGATATCAACGTCATCAGGAAAGAGCATATGCTTAAGATGAAGAACGGAGCGATTCTCGGAAACGCTGGACACTTCAACGTAGAGATAAGTCTTCCAGATCTTGAGTCGATTTCGATACGTAAGAGAACTGTGAGAAATAATGTTGAGGAGTACGTTCTCGCTGACGGCCGCCGACTTTATCTTCTCTCTGAAGGTCGCCTCGTGAACCTAGCAGCGGCTGAGGGGCATCCTTCTGAGGTTATGATGATGTCGTTCGCAAACCAAGCGCTATGCGTCAGATACATTGCTACTCATGGAAAAGAGTTAGAGAGAACTGTTCACAGAGTGCCGTTGGAGATCGACCGTGAGGTTGCCAGATTGGCTGTTGAAAGTTTAGGCGCGAAGATTGATCAGCTTACTGATGAACAGTCGAAGTATCTGAAGAGCTGGGAAACCGGGACGATATAGACTCATCTGATCAGACCAGCTCAGGGACACCCTACTAATTGTTTTTACGTTAGCTTTTTCCGCTTTAGGTTTGCATCTCAGCTACTTGCGCTTTCTGAAGAGCATGGTGTTGCTATAGGTGCATACGTACTCGAAGCTTGCTTCAATCAGTTTTCTTGCTTCATCCATGCTTTCGGCTATGGCTGAATGGTATTCATCGCTTTCGAATTGGATGAGCTGCGTGTAGACCAAGGTGCTCTCGATCCGCTTGTGGCCAAGCCTCTATTATTCTCCTTCTCAAAGCTGCGGAGGAGAGTGTAAAGCCTGAAGCAGGCGGTTCTCAAGCAGCTATAGTTGATCAGCTTGGCGGTATTTGCCCGAATCAAGATTTCATTCAATCAGCCTTACTGCAAGCTATCTCCCATATTCTGTCTGCTGTCCGGTTGGACTATAACAACTGTTTGGGCGGTGATGGCTTATGTGTTCAACCATACGGCTGTGGAAGAGTTGAACCCCTAAAGCTACATCCGCTCACATGCCAAAATTCAAATAAATATCCTGCGCTACTATCATACGACATTATACATGAACTTCTTGCGAAGTTGAGGAGAAATGGGGATGATTTAGAGTATGAAAGTAAGATTTTCAATGGGACGCGGTCTTCTCCTAGTCATGTTGATGACAATACTAGTTGCTACAGCATCTTCTCCGATGCCGGTGAGAGCAGAAGACGGTGAGTACTTGTGGGCGATATCGTCGCAGGTTATGTTTCCGTTTCTCTATAAGATGAGGTTGGATGGAAGCGTTGTAGAGTCGATTCAACCACTTGTTCTGAATCCACCAAATCCTTTGTTGGGTCCTATAGGAGGGTTGGCTTTTGATGGTGAGTACTTGTGGGCGATATCGTCGCAGGTTATGTTTCCGTTTCTCTATAAGATGAGGTTGGATGGAAGCGTTGTAGAGTCGATTCAACCACTTGTTCTGAATCCACCAAATCCTTTGTTGGGTCCTATAGGAGGGTTGGCTTTTGATGGTGAGTACTTGTGGGCGATATCGTCGCAGGTTATGTTTCCGTTTCTCTATAAGATGAGGTTGGATGGAAGCGTTGTAGAGTCGATTCAACCACTTGTTCTGAATCCACCAAATCCTTTGTTGGGTCCTATAGGAGGGTTGGAGTTTCAGCCTGCTCCCACTCCGCCTACTCCGGTTGGAGGCGTCTTGATCCCAGTGGGGAAAGCGGAGATATTGGCGCCTTGGATAGGAGTAGCTCTAGCAACCGTTGCATTAACAGTCTTCGTGGTAAAGAGGCGTAGAAGCTAAGATCTCAAGATCAACTTGACGGTTCTTAACTCCTTTCCACCTCTTTTTGACTTCAATTTTGATCTCTGGCACTTTGCCGCTTCAGGAGCCTTCAGCAACCGCTTCAACTCTTCATCCACAAGGCTCAAGTGCAACCACACAGGTCAAAAATCATTCTCGGCCAACAGAAAAAAGGGGGATTTGCGGGAGACGTCGCCACTCTCCGATCTAATTGTTTTTAAGCTCGCCTAGAATCTAGGCTCTAGACGCAAATCTCGACAAAGGAGGTAGAAAGTTTGAGCGTCATCACGATGGCGCATGGAGCCGGCGGAACCGCGATGCAAGACCTGATTAAGCAATATGTTGTCAGGTATCTAGGAGGAAGTAGAGCTGAAGTTCCTCTAGAAGCTCTCGACGACTCCGCAGTGATTAACGAGATTGTACTGAAGTCGGATTCTCACACGGTCAAACCGTTATTCTATCCTGGCGGCGATATCGGTAGGCTCGCTGTCTCAGGAACGGTGAATGACATCGCTGTGATGGGTGCTGACCCACTCGCATTGACTTCAGGTTTCTTGATGGAGGAAGGTTTCCCTATAGAAGACTTTGAGAGAATTCTGAAGAGCATGAGAGACACCTGCAACGAAGCCGGTGTCTACGTGATAACTGGAGATACAAAGGTGGTTGAGAAAGGCGCTCTCGACAAGATTATGATAAACACCTCTGGTATCGGGTTGCGCAGTCCAGCTCTCAATCATAATATCAGGGTTGTGAGAAGATACCGTCCGTTTAAGGCGAGATGGCTTGTCGACTCGAATCTCAGACCGAGAGACAAGATTCTGGTGTCAGGGACTGTAGGTGATCATGGAGTGGCTGTGCTTTCCTGTAGGGAAGGTTATGGATTCGAGAGTGAAGTGAAGTCTGATGTTTCTCCGCTTAACAAGCTGGTTAGCCGTCTGCTCAAGATCGGTGGAATAGTGAAGATGAAGGATCCTACGAGAGGCGGTCTAGCGAACACGCTCAACGAGTGGAGCGATAAGTCGAAGGTTGGAATAATGATTCATGAGGCGAAGGTTCCTATGCGAGAAGGCGTTAGAGCTGCATGTGAGATGCTGGGAATAGACCCCCTCGAGATAGGTAATGAAGGAAAGATAGTCATTGCCTCAGTGCCGAAGATGGCTGAGGACATTCTGGATGAGCTGAGGTCGACTACTGAAGGGAAGAATGCGGCGATCATAGGGGAGGCTACAGGTAGATTGGAAGGGGTCGTTTTAGAGACTTCTGTCGGCGGTAAGAGGATACTTCCGCCGCCACTAGGGGACCCTGTTCCAAGGATATGTTAAGTTCTCTCAAGCTTCTGACGATGTCTTGCGTAGCCGCTCTCTTGAGGAGTATCTGTATTCGATGTTGCATAGCCCTTCGACTGAGACCATGCATGGTCCTACAGGATGCTGGGGAGTACATGCCTTCCCAAAGAGTTCGCAGTCACTCGAGTCGAGTAGGCCTCTTAGAATCTCGTTGCATCTGCATTTCTCACTGCCTTTGATCTCCAGTTCAGCGACTTCGCGTAGTTCATCAGCGTAGATCTTCCTTGCGTCGAAGGATTCGTATTTCTTTTTCAGTTTCATGCCTGAATTGGCTATGATTGGGAAGCCACGCCAATCTGTGTCGAAAGGTTCGAAAACCTCATCCATGAATTTCAGAGCTTTGACGTTTCCTTCATAGGCGACTGAACGGGTGTACTCATTCTCAACTTTTGCTTCTCCTTTCTGTATCTGCCTTGCTAGCATGTAGACCCCGATGAGCATATCCAGAGGCTCGAAGCCGGCTACTACCTGAGGGATTCGATACTTTCTGCTTAGAGGTTCATAGGGTCTAACACCTATGATAGTGCTTACATGTCCAGGCTCGATAAGTCCGTTAAGTCTTACCTCACCCAACTCCATCAGCTTGAAGAGGGCTGGAGGAACATAGCGGTGACAGCATAGAATTGAGAAGTTCTCAGGAAGGTCGCTAAGAATAGTCACGGCTGTGCTTGGAGCGGTTGTCTCGAAGCCTATCCCGAGAAAGACGACTTCATTTTCAGTTTTCTTAGCGATATTCAATGCGTCTGCAATACTGTACACTATCCGAACATCATGTCCCTCAGAACGTAGATCGAGTAGAGATTTCTGTCTGCCTGGTACCCGGACCGCGTCTCCGAATGAAGCTATTGTTTTCCCATTATTCGCAAGGGTCATAGCCTCCTCGAATTCTCGTGCGGTGGTGACGCAGACTGGGCATCCGGGTCCTTGCCGCATATCGATCCCGCATTCGCGGAATATCTGATCCAAACCGTAGCGGACGATCGTATCTTGATGTGTGCCGCATACATGCATTAAACGTATGTCTAGCTTCATCTCCTTCAGTCGTGATACCGCTTTCTTGGCGATCGGGCGGTCTCTATACCTGAACATGTTTGCTGCTACACCGTCAGTTTCACAGTTTTGACAATGCAATCTTTTCCAGAGATGATTTCAACTGGGCTGCTGCATTTCGGGCAGCCTATCGCTGGAAATGCTGCATGGTGATCGGCGACATCTAGATTCTCTATCGATCCTTCGTAACTGCATTTGGGGCATTTGACTTTCCCTTTTTCTTCTTGGATGAAGAGTTTCGCTCGCTTGAGGATCGTGTTCTCTTTGAGTAGGTCGAACCACATCCACGCTTGCTCTTCTCCAACAAAGGCGAGCTCCCCTATCACGATGTGGACTTCAGATACGCTTTTCGCTTTGCGGCGATTCGCCTCTTCAATCACGGTGTCGACGATATTCTTCATCAAGGAGTATTCATGCATCTTTGGGCCACGCTAGCCTTACTTCACTTCGAGTATCTCGTTCCATAGGCGGATGGTTTCTTCAGCGCTTCGCTTGTCTAGGGCTTGGATCGCGAACCCAGCGTGAACTATGACGTATTCTCCAACATCGATGTCGACTAGGGATACGTTCACCTCTCTTGCGGTGCCGTCTCCAAAATCGACCTTGGCGATGCTGCCTTTCCTCTGCAGTACTCTTGCCGGGATCGCTAAACACATGTGGTGCTAGATACAGTTCCTAGGTATAAAAACAATATTCCTTCGTCCCGCGCATAAAACGAGAAGAGAAGGATTGTGGAGAGTAGCCTCTCGATTCAGGATACTGAGAACTTCAAGCTTAGATTCGGCTCTTGGTGAAAGCCCCTTCACAAGCGTCTAGCAGTTTTAAGAGTCCTTCTCTTAGCGGAACCTTGGGCTCGTAGCCGAGGACTCTTCTTGCTCTGCTGATGTCTGCGCAACTATGGCGGATGTCTCCGGTTCGAGGTTGATCGAAGACAGGTTCCAGGTTTTCTCTGCCAGTGATATCGATGAGGAGGTTCGCTAGATCTTTGATCGAGGTTGCTTTTCCAGTCCCTATGTTGATAGGTTCGCTTGGAACGCTACTCCTTTCTAGAGATAGCATGTTGGCCTCGACTATATCGCTTACATTCACGAAGTCTCTTGTCTGTTCTCCATCGCCATGTATGACTGGTGGTTCTCTTCTGGTGAGGCGATCAATGAATTTGGTTATGACGCCGCTATACGGGCCGTATGATTGTCTTGGGCCGTAGACATTGAAGTATCTTAAGATGATTGCCTCTAATCCGTATAGCCTACTATAGGTCTTGCAGTGATTCTCAGCTGAAACCTTTGAGGCTGCATACGGAGATTTAGGGAAGGTTTGGTTCTCTTCGCTTTGGTGAGGCGCTTCCGCATCGCCATATACAGCGCATGATGAAGCGTAGATGAACTTCTTGACGTTTGAGTTGAGGGACGCTTTCAGTAGGTTCAATGTTCCTGACACATTGACATCATTGGTGTAGGTCGGGTCCTCGAACGATCTGATGACGCTTACGACAGCGGCTTCATGGAAGATTGCGTCGGCATCCTTGACGGTCGCTTCAACTTTTGTAGGATCTCGTATGTCTGCCTTGATGAATTTGAAATTCTTATCGTTCAGGTGTCCAGATATGTTCTCGAGTCTCCCTTGGGATAGATCGTCGATGACTACGACTTCATAGCCTTCCTTCAGGATTCCATCGACTATATGGCTGCCTATGAATCCGGCTCCGCCGGTCACGACTATCTTTGAGTGGCTCATCGACATGACACCGCCTTCATGTTGCGTGGTGTTGTGCTAGCGTTTCATTCCTGAATAATCTGACGCTTCAACTCGAATATTACCGTTCCTACCTTTGTGCATGAGGGTCTAGGTCTGGACATTGAGCAGTGTCTCTCTCCATGCTTGTCACTGAGCTCGCAGGAGAAAGACCGAGCTTGGAAGACATACTCGCGATTCTCGTAGTTCAAAGGACGAAATTGGGTTGGAGGAATCTTCTAGCTCTATGCGATGCTTATGATTCAACAAGATATCTAGGTTGTCTGTTAGACATTCTGAACTTCGAATCCGGAAAGCCTCTTTTCCAATCAAGCTTGATAAACAGGATATTGAGGAAATCGAATCTAGAAGCAAGGCTCGATTTTCCAAGCAGATCGAAAGGCGAGCCAATAGAAGAACGGTACTCCGCATTTTCTCTCAAGTGGAACATTAGACTGCATGTGAGCCATGCAGTCGTTTCTAAGGTCGTAACAGACCTGGTGAGAGCATGAATGAGGAACAGCTTGAAAGCAGAAGCCTACTAGACCTCGCGACGGTAATTCGAGAGTCTAAGAAGTTTGGTATTAAACTGGTTTTGATAGGTGGCTACGCTGTCGCCGCCTATACACGCGGCTACCAATACACAAAGGACATCGACTTGGTAGCGGACAAGCCTGCAATCGGAAAGCTCATGTAGTCAGCTTGGAAACCCTGCTTGTGCTAAAGCTGATGACAATAGGCAGACAGAAGGACGCTATCGACGTACTTTCCCTACTGTTGGATAGGAGAAACGATGTCGACCTAATGTCGGTCGCAAAGATGACTGAGGATGCAGGCTTGACTAAGCATTCATTGAGTCGGGTAAGAGATTACGCAAGAAGGCTGAAGGAGGGCGAGTTGGCTAGGATCTGGTTTAGCGTGACAACTTTTCGGCTTACGCATATAGAAAAGCGGGAAATGGCGAGGTTCTTCGCAAAACTAGCCGATCTGCTCCGTCAGCCATGAGTCTGTTGGTGATTGCCGAAGGTGCGCACGGTTTAGGTCTGTGTATTCTCTCAGGCTGTCGTCTTATCAACGAACCGCGAATACTAAGGGCACAGTCATCTAGGTCCCCTACCCTCGATGAGGTAGGGCATCTTGCTAGTCCGGAAGGCGACAAGGCTTTCATCGAATTCAGTTAGGTATGAGAGCAGTAGTTCTTTGCCCAGTCTTGTTATGGCAAAGACTGGAATGGTCAAGCCTAACTGTAGGAGAGCTTTCGGCCCGACTTTTTCCCGGATGAGTTTGGACGCGCTGGCGCACACGACATCGGCTCCTGTCGAGATCCTGTCCGAATCGCTGTCTTCTGCGCAGGTGTTGCATACCGAGAATATGGCTACTTGGACAGTTCTCTCCTTCTCATATCTCCGAATCTTCTCGATCGAGTCTGAGTTGAAGCTCGCCACGGTTACAGCTATACGTTGATGCCCCACTCCAGCAGCCTTAACAACTCCTTCAGCTTGATCGATCCTCGCCGATTCTTCGTCAAGAACTCTGCCGCCCTTAGCCTTGATGTCCTCAATGGTACTTCGTATCGGCGATGTCCTTACTATTCCAGTAAGCCTAGCGCCGATCGCCTGAACCAGACCAGCATTATCAGCTATGACCGTCCCAGCGCCGTCGCAGACAGTCACCGCACAATCCAAAAGCCCTTTCTTTATGCATACGGAGATAATCTCAGAGCTGCCGTAAGGAACAACAGACGACTCATCAAAGACCCTGTTCTCGCAGCAGAAACCCAGATCCTTAATCTTAATCTCAGCTGTACGCTTGACAGCTTCTCTATCCAGAATCTTAGTTCCATACATCGCCTCATGTAGAGGACAGTAGGTGATTCTCGGTTCAGTTAAGACCTTGACCTCACCGCCCTTAATCAGGACCCTAGCTCCGCAACAATAGAACTCATGCTCGCCAACCGGAATCCCAGGTTCAATCCTCATCCTCTACCAGATCACCTACCCTCAATTCGTTGTCTACGTCTTCGAAAGACGTATGCTCTAAAAGGTTTTTCCAACAACGATGGCTCAACTTCGAAACTACACAAGCACGGGAGAGGACCAAGCTCAAGAAGTTGCTGTTGATGGCAAAGACGCCTACATGGCAGGCACGGACTCATCTTTCTTACGCATCTCTTTAGAATTAAAGCCTGAGAGATGAGGGGAGAAGTTGGAGCCGATCTACCCCCCCTAGAGTAGGGGGGTGGCTGGAGCAAGACTTGAGAAGAAAGAAGCTAGAAGGAAAACAAGAACGGTGATGAAAGCCAAACAGAAGGTACTAAATGAATTCTCTAGAGAAACGCGCATTTCTCATTTTTTCAAAATCCGCATCTTACAGAGGCACTCTGAAATGCCTAGACATTCACCATCCTTGTCTTCATGTGGAGGCTGTTTCCGATGAGCTTGATGTTTTGGTCTTCAACGATCTTCATGAAGCGTTTGAGGGTTTCTGTCTATTTCTCAGGTTTCTTTATGGCCATTATGAATGCGTTGCCGTCAAGTAAGAAGGCCTGGGTATTTGGCTTTGATCTTCTCATCGATCTCCTTTCTGACGGCTTGGACTATGGCGTCTATATATCTTACAGCCAACTCCTCTTCGAGCCTCCGAGCGATCTCCTCGACATCGAGCTTCAGAAGCAGCAGTTGCCCATGACCCCTCTTCGTAAGGATGAACTTGGTATTCTCGTTGATCCCTAGCTCTACACGCAGACTCTTGGGGATAACTATCCTCCCCGACTTGTCGGAAGCGACTATGTACGCCGTTGGTGCCACAAAGCGGTCTTTGGGGTAAAATGGCATTTAAACCTTCTTGACAGCAGGAAGGATTTCTGGCAAAACGCTTTTATTTGTCATTTCGAACTATTTATGTCGGTGATTGCCCTTGTCAATTGAAATTGGGAAGTACGGTCGCATTGTTCTTCCCAAAAAGCTTCGGGATAAGTACGGTGTAAAAGAGGGCTCTAAGCTGATTATCAGAGATTATAAAGGACAGATAATCCTACTTCCAGTCACGACTTATAGAAAGCCAACAGAAGCCTTGCACGGCAGCGTAAAGGTGAGGCTTCCGATCGAAGAGCCAAAAGAAGTAGCTAAAACACATATCAGGAGGAAGCTTATCGAGGAATTATGAATGAAACGGTTTGTGGATACAAACATATTCATCTACAGCGCCACAAGCCATCCTCGATTCGGCGAAACCGCTAGACGAATCTTGGAGCGAATAGAGCAGGGCGAAAAGGCCATAACGTCAACGCTGGTTCTATGTGAAGTTGCATGGGTGTTAGAAGCCATGGGGAAGCAGGGCGACATCAAGCCCACCCTCGAGAAAATCCTTTCCTACGAAAACGTAGAAGTTGTAGGATTTAACCAAGACGAACTTGTCGAAGGAGCTAACAACATGAGCCTCTACAGCATCGACTTCAATGATGGAATCAACATCGCCGTAATGGCCAAAACAGGAGTCTACGAAGCATATTCAAACGACTACAAGCATCTTGGAAAGGTAGACTTTCTAAAGTTGTTTTTCGAATAGAAAAAAATGTACCGCCGCTGCAACAACTACTACACTACCGTTTGCGCTTTCGAAGGCCATATGCTTTAGAAGGTTTTGCTGGCGACTATGGCTTGGCCGAAGGATATTCCAGCGTCCCCCGGAGGCACCTTATTGTGCATAATGAATCTGTATTCATGCTTTTGAACATAGTCGCGGATCGCAAGCGCAATCTGCTCGTTGTACGCAACGCCGCCGGAGAAGCCTATCGTTCGGACTCCAATTCGCTCCGCCCCTAAGATGGCTAGCTCAGCCAGCCCTCTAGCGAGGTAGGATTGAGCTGAACAAGCAAGGTCAGCAACGGGCAGACTGTCTCGTCTCTTATAGACCTCTTCAAGCAGAAGTCTCGTTTCGAGGATTCCGCCTCGAATCCTTGGCTGCAGCTTCAACGCGTCCCTGCCGTAGGCTGCAGTCGACTCCAACTTCATCGCAGGTTCACCCTCATATGTTCGAGAGTAACAGATGCCGAGCAACGCGGATAACGCGTCAAGAACCCTTCCGCAACTGGAGGTGTACGGCCCCTTCTTATGCTCCAGTTCAGCCAGAACTATCTCGACCTCCTTCTCGCCATGGGGGAAGTAGGCCGCTTTCGAACTGAGCCAATCGCCGATGTCTTCAGCATCATAGAGTATGCTAGCTACCATGCGCAACGGATATTTGGTTGCAAGATCTCCGCCGGGCATAAGGTGCTCCTGAAGGTGGCCGACCCGCTCATAGCGGTTTGAGGAGCAGTGCAAGATCTCTCCTCCCCAAGCCTTCCCGTCTTGACCGTACCCGAAGCCGTCGCATGCTATTCCAACAACTTCGTCCACATCGTTTTCAGCCACGAGTTTCGCTACGTGAGCATGGTGATGTTGAACCTTGATTACAGGCAATTCATTCTTTTCGCCTATTTCAAACGCAAGCCTAGTCGTTTGGAAGCCGGGATGCAGATCGCATGCGACCTTTGTTATCTCACTCCTCGTCAGCTCAGATAGGTGTCGAATCGTACGCTTCAGAAATTGAAGTGTGTCCGGTGTTTCGATGTCCCCGATATGTTGAGAGAGAAACGCCTTCTTCTGAGTCAGCAGACAGCAAGTAACATTCAATTCGCCGCCAACGCCGAGAACGCAACCGTCCACCTCTGCCTTAACGTAGATCGGCGCTGGAGCGTAACCTCTCGATCTCCGTATCATCATAGTATCCTTCCCGACCACGCGGACAACCGAGTCGTCGCATCTTTGAGCTATCTCTCGATCGTGAAACAGGAAGAAGTCCACTTCAGGACCAAGTTTCTTCAAGGCCTCGGAGTTACCAGTTGCGATCGGTTCATCAGGTGGATTGCCGCTCGTCATAATGAACGCAGGCTCTTTACCATGCTCGAAGAGCATGAAATGCAACCCAGTGTAAGGAAGCATAACCCCTACATTGAAAAGTCCCGGCGCAATCAGATCTGAGAGGCAAAATTCTTCCCGCTTTCTGAGCAGAACTATAGGCTTCACGTAGGATTCAAGCAACGCCGCTTCTCTTGCGTTGACGTAAGCGAATGACTTTACCGTCTCTAGATCTCGAGCCATTATGGCGAAGGGCTTCTGAGCTCTATGCTTCGTTCTTCTTAGTCTAACAATCGGATCGTCTCTCGTCGTCGCGCAGGCGATATGGAAGCCCCCGTTCCCTTTTATCGCCACAACATACCCTTCATCAAGTAGTCTGCTTGCCTCAGCTATAGGGTCCTCACATCTTACTGGCTCGCCTTTGTTATCAGTTAAGTAGACCTTCGGCCCACACTGGACACATGCAATAGTCTGCGCATGAAATCTTCTGTCCATGGGATCAACGTACTCTTTCTGGCAGAGTCTGCACATCGGAAATTTCTGCATAGTCGTGTTCGATCTATCGTAAGGCGTATCCTTAATCGTCGTGTATCTAGGCCCGCAGTCAGTGCATGTGATGAAAAAATATTCATGCCGCCTATTCGATCGGTCTCGCAAGTCTTTGAGGCACTCTTCACATATCGAGATGTCAGGCGGAACAACAGATCCTGTAATCTCTCGAACTCGCGCGCTCTTTACTATCTTGAACTCAGTGAACTCGCCTTTCGGTCGAGTGTACTTGGCCACAAGGCTGTCTACTTGCGCGAGGGTCGGCCGATTGCTTTTCAATTCGCTGATAAACCGTTTCACATCTCGACTTGAACCTTCAACGACGATCGTTATGCCTGCGTCTTGGCGGTTCTGAACGTAGCCAACCAGACGGTTACGCGCTGCGCATCTATATACGAAGGGGCGGAAGCCTACGCCCTGAACGATTCCTTCAAGCAGAATTTCAGCGCGCAACCGGTAGATTCTCCAAGCGGATGATGCATTTCATTTCGTGCGAATCAACGTATTCAAGACTAGTATTTTTCTGTTTTGGCGAATACCGACCCGCAGCAAGAACTAGCGGGAGAAATGTCCTTGGAGCTCCGGGCTTTCCCGCACCCAATAGACGTTTACCGGATGTATGCACTTGCGTCTCTAGTTTTCTTCTTCTCAGATATCTTCAGGACCAACGCCATTCCGGGTTTCATGTCGCTCAAGGGTTTCCATTCGAAAAGACCCGCTTCGCAAGCGCTCTTGAAGACTTCTTCTCCACGCTTCGTTCTCGTAATTACAGTATTCCAGCCTTCGGGCGACCCGACGCCTCCGACCGAGATATCGGCCAGTTCAGAAGTGTAGTCTACACATTTCCGGCAGGGCTCTCGCATATAGACATCGACTTCAGCTACAGGAACGTCGAGCACAACTTTCTCGCCGACATTGACTTTGAACCTGTTCTTCTTCACGCCCATCCTCGTTATCTGACTTGGATCTAAACTATGCTTACTCCGTAGGTATTCATTGACCAGCTTGCTATAGTAGTAGCTCTCGCTGCAGAATATGCCGACCGTTAACACAACTTTTTCAGCCATCTTTGTGTTTCCCATGCTTGAGGTCTGCATTCTTCTAAGGCCTTCAATCTGGCAGGGTAGGCCGACCATACCGATCTTACCGTTCGGGTATCCTAAGGTGGCGTCGCCCACTGCAGCCATAGTTCCTCCCAAGGTGTACTTTGTTCCTGAAGCTTCAAGCAGCTGATTAAACTCAGTCGCAACGATTGGGAAAGGTCTCCACGCCTTCTCGCCTGAGGTCTTGGTCACAACAGCGCAATCAATCAGTTTCCGGTCCAGAGCATATTTCATGATCGACGTAGCTGCGCCGCCGTCTTGGCATATCTTCAATATTTGCTGATCCGTTGATCTAGCTGAGTAGCTTCCTACAACTATTCCACTCGTCTTCTCCTCTGGGTTTCTCGGTCTCCCGAAAACCGCTTTTTCAATGTCTACAACCGGTAGCTCAACTCGGGGGCAACTGTAATAGCAGACTTGGCATAAAGCGCAAACCCCTCTTATCGTAGGCTTCTCCTCATCTGTAAGCGCTAGAACATTCACTGGGCATGATGCGACGCATGTACCGCAGTAGCTGCAAAGGTTCTGGTTGACAACCTTTGTGACGAGGGTTCCGAAGATGTTCAGAGCCTTGGACAATCAAGATCACCCTAATATCGCGGAAAGAAGCTCTATCAGCTTCGAAGCTTCCAGACCGACTATCTTGCTGGCTACAGTTGGATACACTCCTAGAATAATTGCAATTGCTGCAAGAACAAGTATAGGACCCACCATCAGCGCTGGGCCTTCCTTTGCATCCTTCACTCGCTCGCTCAACTGCCCGTAGAATACCCTCCTCACTGTCCAGAGACCGTAGCTCGCTGTCAAGATTGAAGCTACAACAGCCAGAGCTGTCAAGAACACTCTTCCCATGTCTACGCCGATAACTCCGGCCAATCCTGTATACATCGATCCAGCAAAGATGAATAGTTCACCCCAGAAACCTACCAGAGGAGGCACACCTGCCAAGCCTAGAAAACCTATCAGGGTCGCAGCAGCTGTGTAAGGCATCTTGGAAGCTAGTCCACTGAGGTTGCTAATGTCTCTTGTCTTGAAGTTGTGAATCAGTATTCCTGAAACCATGAAGAGAATCGCCTTGCTAAGTCCATGACTCACGTACAAGAGAATTGTACCGGTCAGGCCTAGAGTCGAAAGGGATACTATTCCGAAGAGCATGTAGCCCATCTGGCTGATGCTTGAATACGCTAGAAGCCTCTTAATATCGGTCTGGCCGAGAGCCATAGCTCCTCCATAGAACATCGTTATAATAGCGAGGATCGACAGTCCAATCGTGAATTCTTGAGATCGTAAGACTACTGGGAATGCTGTGTAGACGATTCGAATAGCAGCATAGCCGCCTATGCCGATCATCGCAGGGGATAAGAGCGCGCTTATCGGAGTCGGCGCTTCAGCATGGGCGTCCGGAAGCCATGTGTGGAGAGGAAAGATCGCCATCTTTACGAATAGTCCAAGCATGATAGCTATAACGATCGCCATCTGAACGGTTGGATCCGCCTTCGCAATCGTCTTAGCGATCTGGAAAACATCGAAGGTTCCGCATATGGAACGCGTCGTAACTATTCCAGCTAAGAGGGAGAGCGCTCCCGCCTCGGTGAACATGAAATACTTGAATGCTATCGCTTCCTTCGGGCCTGTTCCCCATACACCTACGAGCGCCCATGATGGAATCAACATCAGCTCGAAGAAGAGGAAGAATGCTGCAAGGTTTGTTGTCAAGACGGTGCCTATCATTCCGCTTCCGTAGAGTAGATAGAGAGAGAAGTAGGCGCCTAGCCGATGCTCATGCTCCATGTACGATATTGAGTACGCGGCTATCAGTGTTGAAAGTAGAGCTATCGTGAGCGCTACAGGTCCGCTTAACCCGTCAGCTACGAGCGTAAACTTACCAATGTAGGGTCCCCAATCGTAGGAAGCTTCAAGCCCACTCTTGATCTCTCCTGAAAACAGCCCGTAGTTTGCGAAAGCAAGAATAACAGTGGAGTATAGCATCCCGAAGAAAGCCAGCCACCCTGTATGCTTTCCATACGTCTTTCCTAAAGCCAGCGCGAATACCGATAGAATTACTGGAACGACAATCGCTTGTATCAATAAATTCCCTGTATCGATCATGTTCAACCACCCCTCGCAATACTTGAGAGAAGGATCAGCAGAACAGTCAAACCGAGAATCATCGCGACAATGTTATAGTTGAGAATCCCAGTGTGAGTTCTTCTGAAACGGTTCGCCGCGCCACTAGCTGCTTGAGCTATCACGTAGTTGAATCTGTCTATCCCTTTGGTCTCAATATTCCTTAAAGCCCAACGGCTGAAATTGATCGTTGGATAAACGAAGAAAGAGTAGTAGAATCGATTGATATACCATCTATTCGAAAGGAATCGCCAAGTAGATGATAGCAACGAGCTGCCTTGAACGATCTTAACGGGATCCACAGTCCTCTTTACGTACATGCGATATGCAGGCCAAGCACCCAAAGCCAGCATGAAGAGAGATGTAGCGATCGTTATCCAAACTGCCTGGTCCGCTGAAATCCAATGCGAGGTCTCCGCTGCAGTTGCGGAGTGACCGATCGCTGGACCTATCAGTCCACCGAAATATTCGTGAAAAGTCTCCTCAAACCAGTTCTTCAAGAAGTATCCTCCAACACCGAACAGAACGGTCGCACCTGCAAGCGCTGCGTACGGGACCCACATAACCGCACGCGCTTCATGCACATGATGCCCCTCCTGTTCAAGTTCTTTGAGGTGAGCGCTCTTTTCGCCGAAGAAGATGATCCCTAACATTCGAACAGTGTAGAAGCATGTGAGCGCCACTGTTATCGCTCCAAGCAAGTATATCCACATCTCTCCGGCTAGGAGAGGCGCTTCCAGGACCATGTCTTTACTCCAGAATCCGCTGAAGACCAGTGGGACACCCATCAGAGAGCATGCGGTTAGAGTCATGCTCCAAAACGTGATAGGCATGTTCTTCTTGATTCCTCCCATATGAGTCATGAACCTCGACTCACACGCATGGATTACAGCTCCAGCCGTGAGGAAGAGAGCAGCTTTGAATATGGCGTGGCTCATTAGATGGAATACGCCTCCAGCGTAGCCGACTATGAACTCCGCAGTTGACCCTGCGATACCTAAAGCGAGCATCATATAGCCAAGCTGACTAACAGTCGAGTAGGCAAGTACCTTCTTCACTTCCGTTGAGACCATCGCTTGAGTTCCAGCGACGAAGGCGGTTATGGCTCCGATCCATCCGATAACGTAGAAGAACTGTATGAGATCGTTAGGGGCTCCTGAATGCCAAGTAGCTATGTAGAAGATTGGGAAGGCTCTGCCCACTAGGTAGACTCCAGCCTTGACCATTGTGGCAGCGTGAATGAGCGCGCTGACCGTGGTTGGACCTGCCATCGCGTCGGGCAACCACTCCATTAGAGGCAGCTGCGCTGATTTCCCGATGGGTCCGCCGAAGAGAAGGATCGCGGCTGGAATCAATGCCCAGAGCGGCACTTTCAGGATTGCACCATTTTGAAGTTCGACGAAGTTCAACGTTCCAGCGAATGCTAGGATTATGAAGACTCCGATGAGTAGGCTTACATCGCCAATCCTAGTAGTCATGAATGCTTTCAGTCCGCAGTGGGACGGTGGATAGGCCTCATTCTTTTCGCCAACCCAGCACTTCAACCAGTCGTCCTTCGAGTCTTTGTACCAGAAGCCGATGAGGGCGTAGCTGCATAATCCGACGCCTTCCCATCCGAAGAGCATTTGAACAATATTGTCAGACATAACTAGGAGAAGCATGTTCCCGATGAAGAGGTTCATGAAGAACCAGTATCTCGTTAGACTTGGGTCTCCATACATATACCCTAGAGAATAGACCATTATCAGGAAGCTTATCACCGCCACTACGTTTGCCATTATTATGCTCAATGGGTCGACGATTATTCCCGCTTTGAGTTGACCTAAGATCGGCGCTCCTGGAACAGTGACCCAATCGACTTGACTTTGAATCAACTTAGGTTCAAAGACGAGCGGTATCAAACTGACAGCCATCACTGCGGCCATAAACGAGAAGAGAACAGCTCCGTAATCCCTAACCTTAGGATGAATCTTCGCTAAAACAGGTGTGAGTACAGCTCCAATCATAGGTATTATCCAGCAAAGCCAAGCCGGCCAGATCCATTCTATTGTCGACTCCATAGCATGCTAACCTCCTAACAATGCTCGCCCAGCACTTTCTGCCAGGCTTATTATTGCGCCTGGCCATATGCCGATCACAACAGTAACAGCTGCCAAGATGACTATCGGTAGAAGCATCGACGCAGGAGCCTCCATTGCATGAGCGATCTTCGGCTTAGGCTCCTTAAGCATGATTCTCTGCATCAGCCATAGGTAATATGAAGCGGCGAAGATGCTGTTGAGCACCACGAGAATCGAGATGAACTTCATAAATGAATCCTGTGGGAGGCTGAAGCCAGCTAAAATAATGAATAGTTTGCTCCAGAAGCCGCTGAGCGGTGGGACCCCGGCCAAAGCTAGTAGCCCAATCGAAAATGAGGTTCCAGTCCAAGTCATCCTCCTACCGATCCCTTCAAGCTCCGGGATATCTCTAGTCTTGGCCTCATGAACGAAGCAGCCAGAGCAGAGGAAGAGAAGCCCCTTTCCAACCGCGTGATTCAATACGTGAAACATGGCGCCCATCAAAGCGAACACAGCGATTGGAGTTGCCAGTTTGGGTGAAGGATAGTGGGATAACGCGTATGCGCCTATTCCGACTCCAGTCAATATGTAGCCGATGTTGACTATACTCGAGTATGCAAGCAGCCTCTTGATGTCTCTCTGCATCAGCGCCATAAGATTTGCAACGGTCATTGTCAGTATGCCGAAGATCATTATAACCGTTCCATAATCGAATGAAGCTGGACTGAATATTGTGAATAAGCTTCTGCACATCGCGTAGACACCGGTCTTGATGACAACACCTGATAGCATAGCGCTGATCGAGCTTGGAGCAGCAGGATGGGCGTCTGGAAGCCATGTGTGGAGTGGGACCATTGACGCGGTCACTCCGAACCCCGTGATGATAATCCCTATCGTGAAGTACAGTGAGAGAGGGCTCGCTGAAATTTGACCTGAAGAAATGATTGCGCTCAGTTGCTTGAGGTTCACAGTTCCAGTAAAGCCATAGAGAAGTGATATAGCGTAGAGCGCTAGAAGTGATCCAACCGTGCTCATCACTAGATACTTGAAACCTGCTTCGACAGGTTCCCACCTGTATTTTCTAAAAGAAACCAGCGTGTACGAGGAGATGCACATAATCTCCCAGAAGACGTAAAGGTTGAAGAAGTCTCCGGAGAAGGCTACGCCGATCATTCCAGCAACAAGCGTGAGTAGAAGAGCATAGTACTTGTCCAACCCGGTATCAACCTCCATGTATCTCACTGAGTATATCGCAACGAGCAAGCCGATCCCGCAGAAGATCAATGCCATGTATACGCTCAACAGGTCAGCAGTTAACTGAACTCCACCCGCGGGGACCCCGAATGTGCCTAAGATGTATGTCTGCGGTCCAGTCGAACTGATCGCGCTGTAGAGGCCGATCAGCGAGTAGAAAGCAGCCGCGAAGCCTGCGATCGCGAATATATCTCGAATCTTCTCTGCTTTCACCTGCCTTCCAACAATATCTATGAGAGGGGTCAGCAGAGCTGCCGAAAATAGTATCGCGAGCGGTTGAACTAGCAGAGGGTTCTCCATATCTACCACCTTAGCCTCCTCAGCTTCCTCAAGTCGAGGCTGCCGTAATGCCTGAAAACATTGATCATTATCGACAAGGCGACCGCTGCGACACACGCTCCAATCGCCATTGAAACAACAACCATCGATTGAGCGAGCGGATCAGCTATCCCTTCTCGCGAACCCAGCGCCAAGAAGTTCAAGCCTATGGAAGATGTGATTATCTCGATGCCGATTATGGTCTTCAACATATTCCTCTTGGACGCTACGCCGTACATACCGATGATTATGGCTGCTGACGCTGCTGCGACATATAGCTGCCAAGGTTCAACCAATCACTCTTCCTCCTTTTCGAGCTCGCCTTCGATAGCAACCTCTTCAACCGCGCCAGGAACCTTCTCGACCCTGAAGAGCGCGGATACAGCTGCTGCAGCTGCGAACACTATGAATCCTTGAATGATTACGTCTAAACCTCGATACGTCCAGAGAAACTTCTCCAGTGGAGGCCTTGAAGGGAGGTTGAATGGGGTTACATGAATTATTTCGCTGACGAAGCTGAACGCCACTACCGCAAGTAGAATGACCATGATTATTGCAAGCTGATTTTCTAGCCCATTCTTCATACTGCTTCGCCTCTTATCGTATGAATCGCAGCCAAGAACAAGACAGTGACAGCGCCTGCGTATACAGCAAGCTGGAAGACCGCGACCAAAGGAGCCCCAAGAACAAAGAACATCAAAGCGAAGAGTACATTCATAATGCAGAACGAAATTACTGCTCTAATAAGATCCTTTATCTCTATCGCCGCAATCGCCGTCACTATGGTCAACGCGATCAGAGCGTAATTGAAAAACTCCGGAACCATAACTCTCCACCTATCTCAAGATCATCGTTCTTCTATCGTAACTCGCTATTTCAAAGTCAGAAGTCAATTTGATAGCTGATTTCGGGCAGATCTCCTCGCATTGTCCGCAGAACAAGCAGCGGTCGAGATAGAACATAGGTCTCTTCCCCTTCTCATCCTGAATAATCTCTATTGTTCCTGAGGGGCAGTCCCTACCGCAGAGACCGCAGCCGACACAGAGATCTCTGTTCAGCGAAGGCTTCCCTCTCAATCCAACTGGAACGTGGACAAGCTCTCTCTCCTTGAACGGGTACAACACAGTTGCTCTCTTCTTGAAGAGATGCCTATACAATTCGCCGATCATCGCCAAGTTAAACCACCAGCCTCACAAGCAGCAGTTGAAGCACTGAAAGAGGAATCAGATATTTCCAAGAGAAACTGACCATCTGGTCGATCCGAAGCCTCGCGAAGAGAGCTCTAACCGTCGACAAGACTATGAGAACGAAGATCGTCTTTACCACGAAGTAGATCGTATACAATAGAGGCTCAAGTCCAGGAAGCACCGGCCCTAGAGGGCCGCCCAAATAAAGAGCAGCCCCCAGTCCCGCAACAAAGACTAGCTCGATATCTCTTGAAAGTCTAAACAAAGCGAGCTTTCGTCCTGAAAACTCAGTCAACCAGCCAGCAACTATCTCTTGTTCCGCTTCAGGTATGTCGAAAGGTATGCGTTCAAGCTCAGCTTGAACAGCGATCACGTATATCGCAAACCCTATGGCTTGCGGGCCGAAGATGAACCAAAAGTTCTCCGCCTGCCTCCCAACAATATCCGCTATCCTCAATGAGTCGGCGCCCAAAGCAACACCAACTATCGCGAGCATCATTGGAATCTCGTAGCCCAGCAGCTGGAACACCGCCCTCTCCGCGCCTACAGCTGAGAAACGGTTTGTTGAACACATGCCTGAGAGGAACACGATGATGCAGAAGAAAGTCATCAAAGCTACCGCGAGGATCAAATCGCCAGAGAAGGATAAGATTCCAGTTGAGCTTGATATCGGCAAGAGCAATACTGCTGTGAGCATCAAAGCAAAAGCTACAACAGGCGAAAAGTTGAAGAGGAGTTTGTCAGCGGCGAGAGGTACAATATCCTCCTTCGCCATCAGCTTAACGAAGTCCGCGAAAGGCTGCAGGAATCCCCGTGGACCTGTGTATAAAGGCCCAACCCTATTCTGCAGCTTCGCATAGAATTTCCTGTCAAACCACTCGTAAGCGAACGCTAGCCCGATAACAAATAGAAAACCCGGGAAGAGCAGTATTTGAGCTACCTGAATAATCGCTTCGACAACAGCTTCAGTCACCGGTTCGCCTTCCTCCTTGAGTATCTCTCAAGTTGCTCATGCGACCAGACCCACTCTTTCTGTTTGCGTGAGTCGATGAACTTGATCGCTCGATCAGTGCAACTGAAGCATGGATCTATTGAGGCGAGGACTATCGGTATGTCGCCAATATTGACCGTGTAGTCAGCTTTCGAGGTCAACATATCACAGACTGCGGGAATATTCCCCAGAGTTGGCGCCCTGACCTTATATCTCGCAGGCCTTTCTGTCCCATCTGATCTCACATAATGAACGTCTTCTCCTCTAGGAGCCTCAACCTTGCTTACAGCCTCCCCAGCAGGCGGGTTTCTCGGCAACTTTATCCTGACAGGTCCATTCGGCAAATGATCCAGGCAGTAACGGATTATGCTGATCGCTTCAAGAGTCTCATCTACTCTAACGAGAACACGAGAGAAAACGTCGCACATGTCGTATGATACGGCGTTGAAAGGGATCTCCTCATAAGTTGAGTAGGGGTCGTCCTTTCTAACGTCTGATTTTACCGCCGAAGCTCTCAAAGTTGGACCGACGGCGCAGAGTCGTATTGCATCGACTGGCTTGAGTATTCCAATGCCCTTCACCCTTGAGATCAAGGAGGGTTCCGCTGCAGCAACTCTTCTATAGTACTTCGTTCTCTCTTCAAGGATATCCAGAACCTTGCGCGCCTTTGCGGTTGCTTCACTGGTTAAGTCGCGGCGAACCCCGCCGATCGTGTTTATGGCGTAGTTGACTCTGTTGCCTGTTATGGCTTCTATGATATCCATTACATGCTCTCTATCTCTCCAAACGTACATGAACAGCGTGTCGAACCCTATCTCGTGACCTGCAACTCCAAGCCAAAGTAGATGGCTGTGTATTCTGTTGAGCTCATTTATTATCACTCGAATGTATTCAGCTCGAGGCGGAATCTCCTTCTCATACAGGTATTCGACATTCTGTGCATAGCATGTTGTGTGGGCGACGGAGCATATTCCGCAGATCCTCTCCATCAAGTACAAGTTCTGAATATAGGTCCTCGACTCAGCAGCTTTCTCTATTCCTCTGTGATTATAGCCGATTCGAGGTCTAACCTCGACTATATGTTCTCCGTCAACAACGAAAGTGAAGCTTTCCGGCTCTTTCAAAGCAGGGTGTTGCGGTCCTACTGGCACCTCAAATTTTGACATTGAACAAATTCACCCTTTTCTAACAGGTTCGGGTTGTTGAGCTTTGTAATCCTTCCGAAGAGGATAAACCCCCTCAGGCCACTCTTCAGGCAGGATAAGCCGCGAGAGGTCTGGGTGACCTTTGAAGATCACTCCCAGCAGATCATGGACCTCCCGCTCATACAATACGGCCCCGGGATAGATGTCGGTCACACTGTCCAACTCCGGGTTATCTTTGGGTACAGAGGTTCTGACAGTGAGTTCAACTCCCAATCCGAACAAATGGGGCATCACCTCGATCTTCCCCCCAGCGTCTAATCCGGTCATAGTGGATATATGCGTGATCCGCATCGTTTCAGCGAGATACTTCATGAACTCCTTGTAATCAGTTGAGCTGACTGCTACGAATAGCCTCCTCTTCCTCGGAGTCTTCAAATCCAAGACTTTGTCTCCGAAAACTCTCTTTATCTCTTCAGCCAGATACTTCTCAGGCGGAGCGCTCATCTTTCAACCACCCCTAATCTTCGCCAGAAGGGCTGCCACACCGTTGATTATCGCCTCTGGCTTGGGAGGACACCCCCCGATATACGCGTCGACTGGAACAACTGAATCCAAGCCGGGATACACATTGTAGCATCCTCTGAAGACGCCTCCGCTTGAGGAGCATGAGCCGACAGCCACAACGAACTTAGGTTCAGGCATCTGTTCATGGATTCGAATTATCCGGTCTTTGACCTGCCTAGTCACAGGGCCTGTGACCACCAAGACATCTCCGTGACGTGGGCTTCCGCGAAGGATCGCTCCGAAACGTTCAAGGTCATAGCGTGGTGTCAGTGCTGCCAATACTTCTATGTCGCAAGCATTACATGCTCCTGTGTTGAAATGGACGAGCCAAGGGCTCTTCGTTCTCGCCCATTTTACAATGCCTAACTTCACCGCCTCCTTACCAGAACCAAAAGTGCGACAAGCACCAGCGCGCCGTAGATAATTGAGAGGAACATTACAACGGGTTCTGCGAATATCGAGACGCCCATCGAAAATACGAGAACCATCGCTATGATGTCGAAAACCAGAAACAAAGCAGCGTAATCGAAAACGTGAATTGAGACCGGAACCTTTTCAGCTGGAAACCTCTCCCCGCATGCGTATGGAGCGAGTTTTCCCTCGGTCTTTTCGGGGTGAGGCGATATGACCCCTCCAATAGCGTAGACTACAGCCGCAATGATCAGCGATATAACGAAGACCGTAACAGGAGACGAAAGAAACTCTGTTAACGGCATCCTTGTCTCTCCCAAAACCACTTTGGGAATTAATCAGACAAAGTGGTGGGAATATAAAACCTTCGTTGGGAATGCTGCGGAAAGCAGGCCCTTTTCGAATCAGTAACAGATTATTCGAGATACCTGTTGGGCCTCTTCTATATACGGCCAAGCTAGCTAGAAGGAACTTTCCCAAGTTTTCTTATAGTTTCAGTAAATTCTTTGACTTTATTGACGAAGACATCGGACATTGCAGATGACATGAAATACATCTCGAGGCGAGACTTTCCGAGGCCGATAGACTCAAAGATATCCTTCAGAAACTCGACTCTCGCTTCCGCCTTGAGGTTGCCATCCGTATAGTGGCATCTCTCCTTCAAGCATCCCGCCACGATTACCCCGTCCACTCCCTCCTTGAATGCCTTAAGGATGTAGGTCAAATCCACCTTGCCTGTGCATGGCACTCTTATGATCCTAACGTTTGGAGGATATTGGATTCTGCTTGTTCCAGCGAGATCCGCGGCTGCGTATGAACATTCATTGCAGCAGAATGCGACAATCGATATTTCATCCTCGCTGTTCACCATGAAGATTCACTCCTAGGTAGTGGTACGACTGCTCGCGAGAAGGCCTTCGATCTGAGCGTAGATCTGGCGATCTCTGTAATGCCGTAGCTGAATTGCTCCAAGTCTACAAGCACTTGCGCAAGATCCACAGCCTTCGCATTCAATCTCCTGTACTCTAGCAATCTTCTTGTGAGGGGCCAGTTGGATGATCTCAATAGCATCATAGGGGCATGCGTCTTTGCATATTGAGCAACCTACGCATGCTTCCTCATCCACAATAGCCTTCGTAAGCTCTATCTCAACGGTTCCACCTATCATAGGGATCAAAGCTTTCGATGAAGCTGCAAGCGCTTGCGAAATTGAGTCGCGAAGATCCTTAGGGCCTTGAGCCGCGCCAGCTATGAAGATGCCCGGAACCTTTGTGTCGACCGGCCTCAATTTCGGATGGAATTCTTTGAGGAAGCTGTCTGATCCCACATCTATCCCAAGCTTCTTCGCCAGTTCATCAGTCCCAGAAGAAGGTAACATTGGAGTTGCCAAAACCACTAGTTCAGCTGTCAATTCTAAAGGCTCGCCCAGAAGAGTATTCTCCAATCTGACAGTGAGGTTCCTCGTCTCAGCGTCTTCCATTATCTCAGAGACCTTTCCTCTCAGAAAGTTGACTCCGCTCAGTTGGGTCTCTCTATAGTACTCCTCATGTCCCTTCCCAAAGGATCGTAGATCCATGTAGCAGACTTCCACGTCTACGTCCTTGCTAACTGACTTGATCTTCCGAGCATTCTTGAGAGCTGTCATGCAACAAACTCTGGAGCAGTAGACGTTTGCATGCTCATCTCTCGATCCTGCACATTGCACCATCAAGATGGAATGCGGCTCTGCGCCATCCGAAAGTCTCCTAACCCTACCTTTCGTTGGGCCGTCGACGTTAAGCATCCTTTCCAGTTGCAGTTGTGTCACGACGTTCGGGTATATCCCATATCCAAGATTCTCAAGCTTGTAAGGTTTGTACTCTTCCCACCCAGTTGCCACCACTATCGTGCCGACCTTGAGGTCGAATTGTGTGGGAACCTTTTTCAAATCGATGGCGTTCTTCGGACATGCCTTCACACATTTCCCACATTTTTCGAAGAGACAGGACTTGGCGTCGATCATGTATATCTTGGTCTTTTTCGTCCCAAGGGTGGCGTATATCGCTTTTCTCTTCGATAGTCCGAAATTCATATCGTCTGGCGATTCAATTGGACAGGCTTCAACGCATGCTCCACAGAGATCGCATTTGTCAGGATCGACAAAATCCGGTTCCTTAGCGACCTTGGCCGTGAAGTTGCCTAAATGCCCTTCACGATCTGTAACTTGCGATCTCGTTAGGATTTTGATGTTTGGATTTCGGGTTACTTCCTCGATGAAGGGGTCCAATATGCTCTTGGTCTCTATTTCGTCGGGGTAGGTTCTCTCAATCTTTGCGAGATTTCCACCAAGATAGCTCTCTTTTTCGATCAAGTATATCTTGAATTCGTTCTGCCGAAGCAGGCTGGAGACTCTTGACCCGGCAGCGCTGCCTTCAGCAACGGAGTCGGGAATGTCTTTCGGTCCTGAGCAAGCACCAGATAGGAATATTCCAGAGATGTCGGTGTCTATCTGGCTGGGCTCTGCTGGCTTGAAAAACCCATACTGATCCAGCTTCAAGCCCAGAGTCTTCGCAAGTTGACTCGAATCCGGAGCAGGCGTCGTTGCGCTTGAGAGTACAACCATGTCTGCTTTCAAATCTAATGGCGCTGAGGCCAGAGTGTCTTCAACCCTAACGACGAGGCCTCCTGAATGCATGTCTTCTATTACTTCAGCTACTCTACCTCTTACGAATCGTACTCCCAGTTCATGCGCTCTCTTGTAGTACTCCTCATATCCCTTTCCAAAAGCACGAATATCTGTGTAGCAAACAACAACGTCAACGCTTGGATCTTGTTCCAGCTTTATCAATTGCGAATGTTTCAAAGCCGCCATGCAGCATACAGAAGAACAGTACTTACAATTCTTCTCATCCCTTGATCCTACGCATTGGACCATTACCAGCCGTCTCGGTTTTCTACCGTCGGATGGACATTGAAGCTTGCCTTCCGTCGGGCCAGCCGCATCAAACATCCTAGCGAGTTGAAGCTGAGTTACAACATCTTTCAGTCTTCCGAAACCATACTGCTCCAACCCCTCAGGCGCCAGTTCCTCCCATCCGACAGCGAGGACTATCGCTGCAAAATTTACCTCGATTTCCTGAGACTTCTGGTCGAACTTGATGGCTTGAGCAGCACAGAACTTCTCGCAGACTCGGCAGACCCCTCGCGTAAAGTATAGGCAGTGCTCCTTGTCTATCGTGAATTTCCTCGGAACTCCCTGAGGGTATGGCAGATATACTGCTTTTCGACTTCCGATGAACTTATTCCATTCATCCGGAGCCTTCGACGGACACTTCTCCGCACATACACCGCATCCTGTGCATTTGCTCTCGTCGACGTATCTCGGCTTCTTCTCAATTCTGACTTTGAAGTCTCCTACCGAGCCCTCCACCGACTTTACTTCAGAATATGCAAGAATCTCAACATTGGGATGATATGCTATGTCATTCATCTTCGGTGAGAGTATGCACATGGCACAGTCGTCAGTGGGAAAAGTCTTGTACACCCTCGCCATATTCCCTCCGATAACCGGTCTTCTTTCCACTAGGAATACTTTGAAACCCTGATCACCCAGATCGAGTGCAGCTTGTATGCCTGCGATTCCTCCGCCGATCACAAGAACGGGGAGGTTTGTCTTCTTCAAACTCGGTTTCGCAATGTCGCATGCTGCCTGAAGCCCAGCGATACCGCCGCCTATAACGAGTACGTTTCCAAGCACCTGTTCTCTCCGCGTACCGACCTCTTCAAGTTCCTTAGCTCGCTCCACAGATGCTCTAACCAGAGCCTTCGCCTTCTCAGTCGCCTGCCTAGGCTCATTCATATGCACCCACGAGCAGTGTTCTCTAATATTGGCCATTTCAAGGAAGAACTTGTTCAATCCGGCTTCCTCGATGCATCGCCTGAATGTCTGCTCATGCAGTTTTGGAGAACATGAGGCTATGACGACTCTCTTAGCATTCGTTTCCTTGAGCGCTTCTTTGATTATCTTTTGACCAGGCTCGGAGCAGAGGAACATGTAGTCCTTGGCTATTGCAACTCCAGGTATTGATTTCGCAAACTCTAGCAAATCTTCGATGTTCACAGTTCCAGCTATGTTCTTTCCGCAATGGCAGATGAAAACTCCGACCTTGACCTCTTCAGGCGGCATGGTTTCTTCCTTTGATTCCTCAGATCTTACTTGCGAGCGTTTCCAAGGAAATGTTATGTGCTTTCGCTCCAACCTCGTCAAGGGTTAGGCCAGCGCATATCCCGAGCAACTGGAGATAGTGGAGAACTGGAACTCCGAACTTCTCACCTAGGTTCTGCTCGATCTCAACTTGCCCGCGATCAAACTGCAGATGGCAGAGCGGGCAGCAATTCACTATAACGTCCGCGCGAGTACGCGTGATGTATCTCAGCTTCTCTCTAGTCATGTCCAACCCGACCTCAGGTACTCCCGATCTGACACCGCCTCCAGCTCCACAGCACATCATCTTATCTTGATAGTCCACGCTTTCCAATCCGAGCGCCGCTACCAGCTCGTCGAGAAAGGTGGGCCGCTCATGCGATTTCCATTCTCTAAGTTCAGAAGGCTTGAGAATGTGGCAACCGTAGTGGACGGCAGCCTTAAGGTGCAACGGTCTTTTCGCTATGCTCTTAATCTTCTCGAGACCAACCTCGTTGTAAAGGACTTCTACTATGTGCTTGACATCGATACTGCCTCGGAAGCTCTTCCCTACTTCTGAAAGAAGCTTGTTCACAGCCTCCCTCTTCGCCGAGTCGTTTTTCAGAATTACATTCGCTTCATTGAGCGATGCGTAACATCCATTACACATAGTCAGTAAGTTCTTGCCAAGTGCTTCAGCGATACAGATGTTTCTAGCCGCGAGTGTGAGCCATGTTTGTGAGTCGAATGATCTGGTGACTCCGGGGGCTGGGCAGCAAGATGCTCCTTCCATCTCATAGAGCGTTATGCCGAGGCTCGGCGCAATTTTTCTCATAGCCGCCTCTATGCCAGGATACCGGTTGGGGATGACGCACCCCAAGAACAAGGCGTAGTCGCTCATTTTCTATCTCCTGCGCCCGCGGCGAGCTTGTCAAATTCCAAGTTCGATACAAGTTGTTGAAACTCTTTCAGAGCTTCACTATGCTTATGCGTTGTCGGCGGGACTTCTTCAAGCCCGAGTTCTTTTCTAAGCTTCGTGTAGTTGTCTGTTATAGGAACTAGGTGTCCAGTCTTGATCAGGTACCCTAGCGCAACCTTATGTCTATCGAGTGTTATGCCTGATCTTACAGCAATATTTCTGATGATGAAGATCAGATTGGTGACATCTATACCTCTGGGGCATCTCTCCGTGCATGTGTAGCAGGAAGTGCATGTCCAAAGGTTTGTGTCATGCAGCACTTCATCTCGAAGTCCGAGAAGAGATTTAGCGATTAACTGTCGAGTTTTGAATGCGGTTCTTCTTCCAGACGGGCAGCTCCCGGTGCAGGTGCCGCACTGGAAACATAGTCTAATTTTCTCCCCGCCTGCTTTAACGATCTCTTCTACGAACTGCGCTTGGAGATCCTCGGATTTTATGACGCTTCCTCTAAGCAGACTTGCGGTTGACATCTTACTTCGCCTTTGAAATGGAAACGGGTATACCTTTCAATTCCGGTGTCTTAGACGCTGGGTCAAGATTGATTGGAATAAGGTTGTTAGGCGAAAGATCTGGAAAATGAAAGGGCAGAAAGACTACTTTCGGCTTGATTTTCGCTACTTTTGTTTTTACTCTAATTTCGCCGAGTCTGGATTTCACGTAAACTTCATCGCCGCTGCCGAGACCAAGCGCTGAGAGGTCTTCCTCGGAGATCTCAAGGTAGGGTTCACCTGTTTCTTGCATGGCAAAACTGATTCTTCTTGTCATCGATCCCGTTCCGTGATGATGCAGTACTTTTCCTGTTATCATGGTAAACGGCAAGGTTTCCCGCTCGATATTACTTGCGTACGTTGTATACTGCCACCTAGCTCTTCCTTTCTCCGTCTCAAACTTATTCTCGTAAAGTTCCGCTCTATCTTTCGGAATGATTGCTCCTCCGATTCTTGAAACATCGTCAGTGGTCAAGCCTTCATAGCTGCGAACATTGGCGGCTATCTCTTTGAAGATCTCCTCCCAAGAGTTGTATCTGAAAAGTTCTCCCTTTCCAAGCTGGTCAGCCAACCTCGCGATGATTCTCCATCCTTCCATGGCGGCTCCTGGAGGTTCCACGGCTCTAGTTAGTCTTTGAACCCTTCTTCCCGTGCTTGTGAAGGTCCCTTCAGTCTCAGCCCAGCATGCAGCTGGAAGAATGAAATCTGCCAGCTTAGCCGTCTCGGTCATGAATATGTCTTGCACAACTAGGAGGTCAAGCTTCGCTAGCGCCTCCCTGACGAATGAAGTGTTGGGAAAAGATGCCATCGGATTCATTCCGACGATGAATATGGCTTTCATCTGTTCGCTATGTGCTGCCTCAATCATCTCGATTAATGTTAGCCCTTTATGTTCAGCCTTAACGTAACCAGGGTAGAATTCAGGAAGAGCTCCCATGTCAGCTGCGCCCATCATGTTGCATTGGTCTAAGAGAGGAAAGACTCCAGTTCCTCGCCGCCCAATATTTCCAGTTATCAGCGCGAGGTTCACAAGCCATCCAACGGCCTCAGTTCCGTTCATATGCTGAGTCAAACCGTTCCCGAGTAAAATACTTGCTTTATCCGCGAGAGCGAATGTAAGTGCAACTTTCCTAATGTACTCAGGCTCAACGCCCACCTTTGAGGATACGATTTCAGGAGAAGACTCGGCGACTAGCCTTTCTAAATCGTTGAGAGTTTCAACTCTGTCCCGTAGAAACTCCTTTCTTTCTAGCTTAGACTGAAGGATCGTTTGAATGAAAGCTTTAATGAGTTGGACGTCTGTTCCCGGGTGGATTGGAAGGAAAAAGTCAGAGTGCCAACTGGTCCTAGTGCGCCTAGGGTCGGCTACTATTATTTTCGCACCCTTCTCTCTCGCCCTCAAGATTCTTCTAGCGAGGACGGGAGCGTTCTCGAATGGGTTAGCGCCAATGATTAGTAAGCAATCAGCGTACTCTAGATCTTCTAGAGCACCGGTGGGATAGGGAAGGCCGAAGGATTCCTTGAGAACAAGCATAGATGCAGCATGGCAAAGTCTTATGCTGTTGTCTACGTTGTCTGTTTCAAGAACCTTTCTCGCGAACTTCTGAACGAGGTAGTTCTCTTCGTTCGTCGCCTTTGCGGATGTGAAGATGCCTATCGTCTGCCCGCCGTGTTTCTCCTTGATTTCTCTAAGGCGGCTGGCAATAGTTGCTAGCGCTTCCTCCAAAGACACTGGCCTGAACTCGTTCCCTATTCTCATCATGGGCTCGAAGAGTCTATCGTGCCTTTGAATGACTTCGAAGGAGGTATTGCCCTTGCTGCATAATGCCCCTTCATTGAACGGATGATCCATAGCATAATCTACGCCGGTCACCTCGCCATTCATGGTGGTAAGGTAGAAGCCGCATCCTAATCCGCAGAACGGGCATATGCTGTATTTTCTTTCTTGCATAGTGTTAGATCCAGCTTCACAACTTTCTTCGAGTCTTCAAGAGGGTTAGAGCTGAGAGTTGCCTCCTACACTCTTCGCAGTAATCTGAGATGTCGCTAAGATAGGTTGGCGGTACTGCTAGCTCGCTTACGTTCCTCTTCACTTCTATGTGCTGAGGAACAGGAGCAATAGTCTTCCCGCAGCGAATGCAACTCCTAACTTCAGCCTCAACACATTTCAGCACTTCTCTCTTCAGGAATGCTTCCAGATCGAATATCCTTTTTATTTCGACAGCTTCCTTGGGGCAGGAGTCTACGCATTCCCCACAGGCGACGCATTTCCAATAATCAAGGGCGATCGTCCTCTTCTTTCCCGTCTCCGATATCTTGAAAGCTTCTTCGGGACATTGGACTTTGCAGGCTGCGCACGCCCAACATTTTTCCGAGTCGAATTCCAGTAGGCCGAACCCTTCGAGTTTTTCTGGTACCGGAATGAACCGGCGACTTAACTGTCTGTTCTGCGACAATTGACTGAGTAGGTTCTGGAAGAGTTCCAGTTTTATCTTTTCATCATGCAAGGCGATATCTCACCATTTAGGTAAAGGCCCGAATCGCTTAGCGAAAGGGCAGGCCACAGCGCAGATATTACAACCGATGCATGGAATGAACTTGGCTGCCTCAGCTGGACATGTTCTAACGCATGTTGGAAACTCTCCAGCTTCAACCTTGTCCTTGCACAAATCACACTTGACTACAACTTTCCGCTGCTCATCTAGCTGTAGAATCCCAAATGGGCATGCTGTCACGCAGGCGGAGCAACCGATACATTTGATCTCGTTTACTAGAACTATCCCTTGATCAGTCTTCTCTATAGCTTCCTTCGGGCAGGCTTTTATGCAGGGGGTTGTTTCACAATGCTGACAGTGAAGAGGTACTGCGTGTTCTTCCATAGTCTGGACGAAGACTAATGCCTTGCCGAAATGCTCTCTTGAGCAAGCTGCTTGACAAGACTTGCAGCCGATGCAGCGGTCTAGGTCAACGAAGAAGACTTTCTTCAAGACTGACCTGTATGATGCTGTAGCCAACACCGCACTACCTGTAATTTGGGTGGTAGTAAGGTGCTTTGCTATTTATTTATGCCTTCGCGAAAAATAGTCACGGTCAAAAGTGCGCATTAGCCTTCATGATGCTGAATTTCAGTCGGGCGGTAGATGTCTCTCAAGTAAAAGGTTATAGGAGATCTAATAATATCATACGTGCTTCCGCTTACCGCCAGCTCGCTGGTGCATACCTTGAGCAACATCGCCCCACTCGTCGAAAAGCTGAGATCGGTTCTTGGCGACAGATTTCAAAAATACTCGACGAGAAACGAGAGGAGAGCCTACGTCTACATACGTAAGGACGGCATCAGGGAGTGCGTTAGAGTTCTTTTCGATCAGTTTGGAGCAAGACTGTCCACGATCTCCGCTGTCGATCGGAAATTCAAATTCGACGTGCTGTATCACTTCACACTCGATAGGGAGGGCTTCGTCGCGAGCATCTGCCTATCCACGCCGAAACAAGCTGCGTCACTAGATTCGGTGACAGATATAGTGCCGGCTGCAAATTGGATCGAGAGGGAGGTCCAAGAGCTCTTCGGGATAAAGTTCGCAGGGCATCCGAGCCCAGGAAAGCTCTTGACTTCAGATGACTGGCCTGAAGATGAATACCCCTTAAGGAGAACTGGCTAGTCCTATGAGTATTGAAGCGACGCTTCCCATAGGTCCTTATCATCCTGCTCTGAAAGAGCCTGAGTTCTTCAAATTATTCTTGGATGGAGAGAAGGTTGTTGACGTAGCGATAAGGCTCGGGTATACGCATCGTGGAATAGAGTATTTAGCTGAGAGGAAGACTTATAACGAGATTCCATTCCTCGTTGAGCGGATATGCGGAATCTGCTCTAACGTCCATCCTATGTGCTTCTGTCAAGCTGTTGAAGAAGCGTGGGGGCTCCAAGTTCCAGATAGAGCCAGATACATTCGCACGATCGTTGGTGAACTGGAAAGAATTCATAGCCATCTCCTTTGGGCTGGTGTTGCTGCGCACATAATAGGCTATGATACTCTCTTCATGCATTTCTGGAAGCACCGAGAGCCAGTTTGCGAACTCTTCGAGGTGCTGACTGGAAACAGGCAGAACTACGCGATGAACTGTATCGGAGGTGTGCGGAGGGACATAGATCCTGCGAAGCACAAGGCGCTCATATTAGAGACGTTAAGTCAGATTAGGCCATCTCTCGTACGATTGGAAAACGCTGTGACCGAAGACCCTGTAGTCAGGGCTAGGATAGAAAATATCGGCATCCTCTCAAAGGATCAAGCGAGAAAACTCTGCGTAGTCGGGCCCGTAGCTAGAGCTTCAGGACTTGCTATAGACGTTAGAAAGGATGAACCTTATGCAGCCTACAAGGAAGTCGGTGTCGATGTCAAGGTTCTCACTGAGGGAGATGTTCTTTCGAGGATGCTCGTTCGACTTCTGGAAGCGTTGGAGTCTATAGAGATTGTGAAGAGAGCATTGGACGCAATCCCTCAGGGGCCAATAAGACTTGAACCGAAAGAGATAGTGCCGGGAGACGGCATTGGGAAGGTCGAAGCTCCCAGAGGAGAGGACATTCACTACGTTAGGTCCAACGGGACCAATATTCCAGAACGGGTGAAGATTAGAGCGCCTTCATACATGAACGTCCCATCAATAGTACCTCAAATCACAGGATCATCTCTAGCTGATGCTTCTTTGATAATAGCAGCTGTAGATCCCTGCTTCTGCTGTACCGAACGCATAGCATTAGTGGATGTCAAGACGAGCGGAGAATCATCTATCGACTTCGAATCGCTAGCTCAGAGCTGGAGAAGAAAGAGCAAACACAGCTGAAAGGACGATTGCATTTGAAAACGGCCAAGCTCAGAATAATTGCAGAAGTGCTCAGATCTCTAGCGAGCAGGGCTTACACGCTCAAATACCCCAGGATTGCTTCGCCAGCCCCTCAAGGCTTCCGAGGCAAACTTGAATACGATATCGAAAAATGCACCGGATGCGCTGCTTGCGTACAAAACTGTCCAGCCTCCGCCCTCAAGAGTATCTTTGACGGAAACAGGCGGACGATCGAAGTATGGTATGGGAAATGTATCTACTGCGGACGATGCGAGGAAGTCTGCCCGGAGGAGGCGATAGCCCTTACGACGACTTACAGCTTGGTTACCGGACGGAAGGAAGAAATCAAGTCTAGCATTCAACTGGAGATCAATCGTTGCTCTCGATGCGGAAAGCCGGTATCGACAGCGAGGCAGATAGACAAGGTGCGTCTCCAAGTCAAAGACTTGGTCTTGCCAGAAGACTATGATGCGTACCTGTCATTGTTATGCCTCGACTGCAGAAAAGCTGTTCAAGCAGAGCTGCTGCTTGCAGGGAGGATCTAGGCGATTGAAGATTTTCGACTGGTCGAGGAGAAAGTCGCCTTGGGCTTTTCACTTGAATACAGGTTCATGCAACAATTGTGATATTGAGATAGTTGATGTTCTGACGCCTAGATTCGACGTTGAGAGATTTGGAGTTCTACTCCAAGGCAGTCCTCGCCACGCTGATGTGCTTCTAGTGACGGGTCCTGTCACAAGGCAAGTTTTACCTAGATTGAAAAGAGTCTATGCGCAAGTGCCTAAACCGAACGTTGTGGTGGCTGTAGGTACTTGCGCCACATCCACCGGATGCTACGAGGGAAGCTATAACATTGTAGGCCCTGTGGACCGCGTTATCCCCGTAGACGTGTACGTTCCAGGATGCCCGCCTAGACCTCAAGCGATTATTGATGGAGTAGTCGCTGCGCTTGAGAAGTTCAAGGTAGAACGTTCAGACTAGGAACCGACAATATTCTACTATGGATTGACTGAAACTTTGATCTTGTATGGGCGTTTGAAAAAAGCCCACTTTTTGATTTTTTCAAAAGACGCCTTTTATTGTCCTTGGGTTTGACGTCGTTTTGGGTCGCTTTCAGTTCTACCGTAGATCGATTGAGAGAGTTTCCGCTGTGTCGCTGCTTCATGTCTCATAAACTCTTTATCATATTTTTGGTCTCAAAATCCAGTCTGCCACCCGTCAAGTTACCAAAACCGGGTCCCTGAGGATGCGATGCACATCAATGAGGGCACATTCGAAGGCTGTAGCTGCGAACTCCGGCGCAACGGCGGCTTCAACGTAGCCATGAACATCGGGCTAGACGCTGGGATCCGCTCTTTCAAGATCTAGGATTTTCGAGGCTTCACGCAACTCTTCAGGTCGATTTACATTGAAGAACGTTCTGAGCTCAGGATCGTAACCTCTAAGCTCTTCGACTGGAACGTATTTGACATCCTTCAAGTGTTTAATCACGTCCCTGTTGCTGCTTCGCTCAGTCCTCAAGGCTAGCCTTATCGCTCGAACGGTATTCTGCACTTCATAAACAGAGTGCAAGGGTTCTACGTACCCGTTTGGCCATATTGGAATTGCGGCATCGTGTCCCTCTGCGACTTGGAACAAGTGTTGAAGCATCTTGGGTCTAATAAACGGGGAGTCGCATGGAACGACAGCTGAATACTCAACTGTTCCAAGCACACTTTGCAAGCCAGTCAGCATACCAACCAAGGGGCTTCGCCTCGAAACGGAATCTCTTAAGACCGTGACATTTTTAGGAAGAACCTTTCTGAACGCAGCTACTGCGTCGTCTCGGCCAATAGCAACTGCCACCTTTTCAGTAACCTGCAGACTTCGTGCCACAACGTAAAGTATCATAGGCGTTCCAGAAAGCGGTGTGAGTGCTTTATTGACTCCGATTCTAGATCCTCTTCCACCAGCTAGTACAATTACGCTCTTCTGCTTCGTCTTTGAAAGATGCATAGGTTGTTTCCCATGCCGGCTCCACAATGCCTTTCCCTAATATGCCTTAAGAATCATTCTCAAAGATGTCGACTCTAAGAAAACTAGGAAAGGAGACGGTATTAGGGCAGGCAGTTACGTATCTATTGCGGTTCCTTCTTTTCCGGAGCGGCAGCCACCTTGGCGATCTCGTCGGAGATTTCTTCCATCGTTTTTCCTTCAGTCTTGATCCCGAGCTTCTTCGCCGTCTCTATCAGCAGCTCCTTCTCACTCTTTCCTGTTTGGGGCTTCGAAGGTTCTTCGAGGACGCCTTCCTGCGCTTTTCTGTATTGCCTCAAAGCATCTCCAATGGAACGTGCGAGCTCAGGCAGCTTCTTTGGGCCGAATAGTATCAGAACGACCACGAGGATCAGCGCTATCTCCCATGGGCCAATAAACGGCACTGCAAACCACCTCTCTGGTTTAGTATTGGACCTGCAGTTGTATTAAGGTTATTACTTCTAGTATGGCTCAAATGGATTTGGAGCGCTAGAAAACTTACGGCTAGATCTTTTCTAGCTGTTCTATTCCCCATCTCTTCGTGATCTTCACAAGAACGAAGATTACGAAGGCTACTATTAGAAAGGTTATCACCGCCCCAATGAAATGTCCCACACGAAATGGTCCAGCCACGATGTTTTCCCATTCGACGCCTGGCACAGCAATAGAAACTATCGGCATTATTAGGTCGTCGACGAGAGCTTTTACCAAGGCGCCGAGGTAGATGCCTATGATGAAAGCGACAGCGAGACCCATGACCTTGTATTTTGAGAGGAAGTCCATGAATTCGTTCCACAAGCCCTTCTTCGGAGGTGGAGCTGGCTTAGGCTCAAGTAACTCTCTAATTCGCTTCAGCTCTTCTAATATCTTGTCTTCTTTCGACATTTTCCCGCACACAAGAGCTTTACTCATATCCTACTATAATATCTAAACCGATTTTCTTTGCGGAGGCCCGCTCGTGATTGTCATTTTGATGTGTAGCAGAGTATTCCCCCAAGCAGGGTTATTACTCCAGGCAGCCAGCTCGCGGTTGCTGTCATTATCACGCCGAGTATGATGGCGATTAGACCGCCGTTCCTGATGTCTCCGCCTTTCACCCTGTTGTAAGAGTAGATGGCAAGAATTCCTAAGACTATTGAGATGACCGCTCCTGCAATCGCTAACCCCATAGCCAATCTGAAGGCCCCAGGAATTAATCCCGAAATCCAACGCTCTCCTCCCAATCTGATCCATATTTCAGGGATCTCTAAGAACCTTCGTATCATATTTCCCCAGAAAAGTAGAGCGAACGTTACAGAGAGGAGAGGCAAAACTATGTTCAAGACGCCTCCGACCATTATGAGTGTGCCCCCGATGTTTGAGTAATCCTTCTTTTCGGGTTTAGACACTCCAGCGACCTGTGTACCACACTTAGGACAGAACTCCGCGCCTTCAGAAAGCTTCTCCCACATTTTATACAGAAAGGCATATTATCACACTCTTCGCGCGTTTCTTGACCATTCTAGTGGGAGGGCTTCCATGTTTCTAATTCTTATTATGTGTTACTGTTGTGATCAGTTTCCCATCGCGAGAATAGTGCGGCCGCCGGGACGTGAACCTACCTAAATGAATTTTGCGGACTCGGGAAAGAAGCTAGCGGTTGGCCGATTTCTTTGCCCTTGTCAAGACGAATAGGACTACGCCAACAATCACAGCCCAGACAGTTATGTCAGCGATCAGGTGCAAAGCGTTGACTTGCCAAGGGTAGTATTGTGGGGCTAATACGGGCCGAATGAGCCAAGCAAATGGGTTGCTTAGAGTTCTGAAAGCAACTGGGTGATTGTTAAGGGCTTAAATGTCTGAGCTGTGCTAATCATCAACGGTCCAGATGATAGTCGAGGCTTTTCTTCTGAGTCTTCTTGCAGGTTCCGCGACTGTGATTGGTGGAATATTCGTTGTTCTCTTCGGAAGGATAAGTGAGCGTTTCGTCGCCGGCTCTATGGGATTTGACTCAGGAGTGATGCTCCTCGTCTCCTTCCTGAACCTGTTTGTAGAATCCTTAGATTTGACTTCCTACCTTAATGTCTCTCTAGCCTTCGCCGCCGGATCAGTCTTTATGATCGTCCTCGACTCCTTTCTGCCACATCTGGAGCTGGGAAAGAGGGAAGGCGGTGTTTTCATGTCGAAACAACTACAGTCAGGCCTGCTGATACTGATCGGAATCACGCTCCACAACATCCCCGAGGGCGTGATCGTAAGTGCGGGTTACCTGCATCTGCCGCAGCTCGGAATCCTGATAGCTGTGGCAGTATTCTTCCACAACGTCCCTGAGGGTGTCGCGACTGCTGTTCCTTTGACTTCTGCCGGTAGCCGGAAAAGAGATGTGATTTTGGCAACGTTGGTCTCGGGCTTAGCTGAGCCGTTTGGAGCGCTCGTAGGTGGAGCATTACTTATCAACTCGCCGCCGGAGACGATTGGCTTAGCGCTCGCCTTTGCAGCCGGTGTGATGACGTATATCACCGCCGATGAACTCATACCGATCGCCCATGAATACGGCCATAAACACTTGGTATCCATAGGCATCCTCCTCGGAATAATGTCCATGATGCTCCTCAACAATTACCTGCGTGGCTTCGGTTAGCGACCTTATTTGACTTGGCGCGTGTTATTTTGCCATGTTAATTCTCTCGCTGGCTTTAAGGCGTTACCGCGCTCCAAATCGCCCGTGAAAACATTCAGCGCATCCTTGATGTTCTCTTGACCAGGCTGAAAGCGTGAAGGATGTCAGCTGCTTTCTCTGCGCGATGCCAGTTGACCTCGCTAGCCTGGTGCCCTCTCGGCGGCAGAATAGCAGCCGGATGATCAGCTTCAGGTGGAACCTTAGGATTTCACGCGAGATAATCCAAGACCAAAAGAAAGTAGTTTTGGTTATCTCTCTTTCTCTTTAGTTCAACTTACCAATCCGTAGCATATGCAAGCAAATTTGCTTCCATTAAATTATTCGAGAGCTGACTTACTCAGCCGCCTTGAAGGAGTATCTTTTGGAGACGAGGTGTTCGACTCCCTATTCGGAAAGTTAAACCTCGGGCATCTTGTATTCTTACATGGCACTTGGCGTTGTCTTGCTCTATCCGAATTGCTATGCGTTCAGGCTCAATTAGCGCTGACAGAAGGCGGACTCGAGTCTAAAGCGATATTCATAGATGGCGGCAATACATTCGACCCATGCTTAATAGCTGAATACGCCGAGCAACTCTTTCTTGACAGCGATAAAGTTCTGGAGGATATTCTCGTCTCTCGAGCTTTCGCATATCACCAACTCACCTCTCTAATCGCGAACAATCTTAGGCCATGGATAGACAGATTGAACATCAAGCTAGCTGTTATCTCTAATATTCTCGAACCATACTGTGATCCTGATGTAGCTGGGAAACAGTCGTCAATCTTCTTCAAAGTTGCATTGAATTCGCTTGTCAATGCGATTAAGGAGAAGAAGATAGTGGCTATTGTAACTAGCCTACACGATAGATATCTCCATAAAAATTCATTCTTCAAGCAGATCGCATACCATAGCGATATTATAGCTAAGCTTGAAGACTACGGCGATTCAACAACAGTAATTCTGGAGAAGCATTCTGCTAGTGCGCTGACTACTTTAGTTTCCTTATTGAGACTTTAAGGGAACTTTATTGCCAAAGTCAACAGCCTTCTCAAAGGAGTGCGTTCAGAGCGTTAAAGGCTGGATTCTAGATCTTTACCCGAAAGAGAATGGGATGGTAATTTGGATTAAGACAGCGCAAGGCAACGCTATCCGCTTAGTCGATAGGTGGCAGTACAGTATCTACGTCTCCGGCAATCATAGTGACCTTATCTATCTGGCGAAACAGATTGCTACCGATGGAGTTGCTATAGAGGAGAGATACATTAGGCCTGAAGATTCTGATAAGTCTACGGTTCTGAGGATTCCAGTTTCAAATTCAAGAGAGGCGCAGGAGCTCGCTGAGAAGATATTGGTCTACGGTGGATACAGGAGATTCAGGCTATATAATGTGGATGTAAAGCCAAGCCAAATATACCTATATGAGAAAGACATCTTCCCCTTCGCCTTTGTTCATGCAACTCAGAGATCTGATGGGTTAGAATGGCGTTTACTCGATAGCCAAGAGGAAGTGGAATACAGAACACCGCCGTTGAAAGAGCTAACGTTAGAAGTGAAAGCTGCAAGCGAGAGAATCCCAAGATTCAATGACGAGATCAGAGAGATAAATATCAACTTCGGCAGCGAGTCGATTCGAATCGATTCAGGAGGTGAGCTCGATAAGTTAATGACGCTTGTCAAATTGATTCAGCAACTGGATCCGGACATAATCTATACGTCAAATGGTGATGAGTTCCTATTTCCGCACTTAGCAAGAAGAGCTGTTCAAAACGAATTTTCTGAAAAATTGGTTATAGGACGAGAGAGATCTCCTCTGAGAGTCTCGGGTGAAAAAGGCACATCGTATGTAAGCTATGGTCAAGCGCATTATCGACCGTTACCGGCTAGGCTACTAGGTCGGATACACATAGACATGGAGAATTCTCTGCTCTACTGCGATTGCGGTCTCCAAGGCCTCATAGAGGTTGCACGAATATGCAGAATTCCAGTACAAAGGGTTTCGAATACGACTATTGGAACCAGCATGACATCAGCTCAACTCTATCACGCTGTCAGAAATGATATTCTAATCCCTTGGGTGAAAGCTGATCCAGAGGACTTGAAAACAGCTAGAGAGTTGCTTATCGCGGATCGAGGCGGCTTCTATCATGAACCGAAGGTAGGTATACATGATAGAGTTGGTGAACTTGATTTTACAAGCCTCTACCCCATGCTGATGCTGAAGAAGAACCTGAGCGCGGAGACAGTGAGATGCAAATGCTGCCCAGACTCTACGAAACGCGTTCCAGAACTGGATTACAACATCTGTGAGAAGCGGAAGGGGATAGTTCCGAAGAGTATTGAGCTCCTCCTAAAGAAGAGAGCGAAATATAAGGAATTGGAAGGAAGGGCAAGCGATCCATCACTTCGATCGCTCTACGAGAGAAGGCGAGCGGCGCTTAAGTGGATCTTGGTGTGCGCATTCGGCTACCTAGGATTTAAGAACGCGAGATTCGGTAAGATAGACGCTCACATAGCGACTTGCGCTTTTGCTCGTCAAACACTTTTGAAGGCTACTCGTTTAGCTGAAGAACGAGGATTCGAGCTTGTGCATGGAATAGTTGATTCCCTCTGGCTCAAGAAGAGCGATGCAACTGAGAACGACTTCATTGAACTGAGAGATGAAATTTGCAGAGAGACAGAGCTTCCTATCTCGTTTGAAGGCGTATACCGCTGGATAGTATTCTTGCCTTCAGAGACTCGAAGGAATCTGCCGGTATTGACTAGATATTACGGCGTGTTTATAGACGGCAGGATTAAGGCTAGGGGTATCGCCACGAGGAGGCATGACACGCCGGGAGTGATACGGAAATGTATCGAAGAGATGCTAAAGGTTCTTGCGAAAGGGCAAGATTCCAGCGATTTCTATAGTCGCGTGCCTGAGTCGATAGATGTCTTGAAGAAATATGTTCAAGCTTTAAGGTCAAGGCAGATAGAGCTTAACGATATATTTATCGAAAGACATCTTTCAAGAGAGGTTTATGAATATCGGCATGAAGTTCTTCAAGCGATTGCTGCAAAGCAACTTGTAAGAGAGAAAGTTGAGGTTAGAGCCGGTCAATCTATCAGTTTCATCATAATCAACAGCGAGAATAGGTTTAGCAAGAACAGGGTTTTGGCAGCGGAACTCGTAGACGAACGTACTTCATACGATGTTGACAGATACCTTGAGCTTCTCTTCTCATCAGCAGCAACGATTCTCGCCCCATTCGGCTACACGGCATCGGATCTGAAAAGAGCCACAAATCTCCTCTGAGCTTTAACGTCGTCGGCGATCGAGATAGATTTCGACCTTTCTGTATCCCTTACGAACCCCGTGCAGTGTAGATAGAAACGCTCCAATCATCTGTTGCGCAACCGATTCAGGATACGGTGAAAGCTTTACAAGGCCATCGTCCACATACACCTTCACGCGCCATCCGTCCACCGAGCATCTTCCCGGTTTCGTTTCACCTTTCAAAATCGCTCTTCCATACGCCGCGCATGTCTCATAACCGCATGCGCCGCAGTCCTTCTCCGGCAGTTCACGCATATACTGTTGAATGTACTTCTTTTTTAATGTGGAATAGATCTTGTTTATTTCGCTCCTCTCTCGCAGAACTGCCGAAGGAAACTTCCTCTTGGCTTCAGATCGGAGTTCCCGCGGGCAGACGATCATTTCCACGGTAGGGCGGTCTACATCAATACCGAGATCTCTAGAATCCTTGGCTAAGAGGATCTTCGGATACTCGGAGCGCTTCATGCCCTCAACTAAAAGGACTTCGAAATCCGTCTCAAACTTGCTAAACAGCCTTCTTGCGTCCACTCTAGATTTGATGAATAGAGCTGTCTCCTTAGAAGACCCAAAAATGACAAGCCGAGCTCCTGCATTGGCCAATCGTTCTGTGTCCGTGTGAGGTACGTCGAGTGGATGACGACTAGATTTGACTGCAGCGACTCTAATGCCATCCCGAGCAAATCTACGAATCAATTGCTCGGCAAGGTAAGTCTTTCCCACGTTCTTGGAGCCGATTATGCAGATCGTATACATCAATTGTCGCCTGACATCATCTCGGTCAAATCTATCTGAGCTTGCCGCGCTGATACCTCGATAGGCGCACATATTCCAGAGCGAACTAGACACTTCGCGTATAAATTGTTTTCATCTTTGAGAGGCTCGATTCTTGCCTTCGGAAGGCGTAGAGCCATAGAATCAACCCTCGCTCCGAAAGTCAAGTTCAATATCGAATAAAGTCTCTACTTCTCGACCGCCGCAGTCGCGATATCCATTAGCGCCTTCCTTTGGTCTTTGGCTTTAACAACCCCGCTAGCGAGTAGTACTCCTTCTGTCCCAAGCCTCAAAGCTGCTTTCACATCCTCCCCGATAGTTATCCCTGCTCCACATAGCACAACCACTTTGGGGGCAATCCTCTTTATCAGCGACACAGTGTCGGTCACGATCTCAGGTCTCGCCTTTGAAACAGCGATCCCCGTTCCTATCAGTTCTGGAGGTTCAATCGCTACCATATCCGGATCAAGCGCTGCAGAGGCCGCGCTCACAGCCGCCGTGTTTGTACAAACCACGGATAACAGACCTACAGATCTAGTTTTCTTAACAACTTCATCGATCTCAGAAAGTTTCAGCCTCCTTTCCGAGTGGTTGATTAATGTTCCGAAGGCGCCTGCCTCCTTCACTGCTTCTGCTAGAATATGCCCAGTGTAGGCGCCAGCGTCAACAGCGTCCACATGCTGCGCGTAAACCGGGATCTCAACCTGATCCGCTATCATTCTGATATCAGTCAGTTGCGGAGCAACCGCTATGCTTATTCCGGTTTCGGAGCTGACGCTTTCGGCGATCTTTGCAAGTCGAAGCGCGTTCGAGCCCGTTCCCTCAAGATATGTCTTGAAGTTGACTAGAACGAGCGGCGTCTTGATCCTTAAAGATCTCGGCAACCCATTCTTCCTCCAAATAGATTCTCACTATTCACGGCGTTGTTATCTAAGACTTACGTAGCGTTCCTGCAAACGCTTATAAGTTTCCCGAAATTCTCTTAATTGGTCGTGAATCCAGTTGACCGTGAAAATTGCAATAAACGGATTTGGAAGAATTGGAAGGCTCTTCTTCAGAGCAGCTTTGAACGACAAAGAATTCGAGAGAATGTTCGAAGTAGTTGCAGTGAACGACATCACAGATTCAAAAACCTTGGTTCATCTTCTGAAATACGACTCAGTCTTCCGAGTTCTTAATGAGGACGTGAAGGCCAAAGAATCTTCGATGACCGTTAGGGGGAAGGAAATAAAAGTTCTGACAGAGAAGGACCCAGCGAAACTTCCTTGGAAATCGATGAATGTAGAATATGTCTTGGAGTCCACCGGCCTATTCACGGATAGAGAAGGCGCGTCAAAGCATCTGCTTGCCGGGGCGAAGAAAGTGATAGTTACCGCTCCAGCAAAGAATCCCGATGTGACCATTGTCCTCGGAGTTAACGCGAACCTCTACGATCCTAAGAAGCACAACATAATTTCAATGGCCTCCTGCACGACGAACTGTCTAGCGCCAATCGTAAAGGTGCTGAACGACAAGTTTGGTATAGAACAAGGGTTCATGACAACATGCCACGCTTACACCAATGATCAAAGAGTCTTGGATCTCCCCCATAGGGACCTCAGAAGAGCTAGAGCAGCAGCACTATCAATAATCCCAACCACTACAGGCGCTGCGAAGGCCGTTGCTGAAGTTATCCCTGAACTAAAAGGAAAGCTTGACGGCCTTGCTTTAAGAGTGCCTGTGCCGGATGGCTCAATAAACGATTTCGTCGCTGTGCTCAAGAAAGAAGCGACAAAAGAAGAGATCAATGCCGTACTGAAAGAGTCATCTGAGACGACTCTCAAAGGCACTTTGCAGTACACAGAAGACCCTATCGTCTCAGCTGACATAATAGGCAACCCGCACTCTTCGATAGCAGATGGCTTAAGCACAAGTGTGATCGGCGGACGAGGAAGACTGGTCAAAGTCCTTTCCTGGTATGACAATGAGTGGGGATTCTCCTGCAGACTCGTTGACTTGCTAAAGCTCATGGCAAGAAAGGAAGAACGTTGACGCAGACGAAGGAATTCCTTACAATAGACGACTTCGATTTCAAAGGCAAGACAACTTTTCTCAGAGTCGACATAAACTGCCCCCTCGACGAAGAGACTAAGAAGATCACTGACATCTCGAGGATACGAGCGGCTGCTTCCACGATAAGAGAATTGATTGGGAAAGAAGCGAGAGTCGTGATACTAGCGCATCAAGGAAGACCTAGAGACTTGGACTTCGTCTCACTCGAAGAACACTCCAGAAAACTAGTGGAAGTCCTAGGTGTGAACGTGAAGTTTGTTGCTGATGTTTGCGGGGAAAAGGCTCAAGAGGCCGTAAGGAGCTTGCGGAACGGCGAGGTTCTGATGCTAGAGAATCAGCGCTTCAACCCGGATGAGATGAAGGAGAAGACTCCGCTAGAGCACTCACAGACGACTTGCATCCGCAACCTAGCCCCTCTGGGCGATATCTTCGTCAACGACGCTTTCTCAGCTGCCCACAGATCTCAGTGTTCCTTGGTCGGTTTCACAGAAGTAATGCCGTCAGCAGCGGGCAGATTAATGGAGTCAGAAATAACGAGTCTGAGTAAACTGGTCAACCCGGCCAAACCGTCGATCTTCATATTCGGTGGAGCCAAGTTCTCAGACTCAATTAAGGTTGTGGACAACGTATTGGAGAAGGGGAAGGCAGACCAAGTGATTCTGGTCGGGCTGACAGCGCAGGCATTCTTGAAGGCAAAGGGGGTAAACTTAGGTCCTCCGAATGAGAAGGCGCTTGAGAAAGAGGGCACTCCAGAGCTTTACCAGTCAGCTAGAAGCGTTCTCGACAAGCATAAGGACCGAATTCTCCTACCCGAAGACTTTGCAATCGACAAGGACGGCAAGAGGTTTGAGATCACAATTGACAAGCTTCCTACGGACTACCCGATCTGCGACATAGGGTCGAATTCTACTGAACGTTTTCGCAAAGTCATTTCAAAGGCAAGAACCATTTTCGTGAGCGGCCCGGCGGGCGTGTACGAGAAACCTCAATTTCTGAAGGGAACGTCGTCGATCTTGGAAGCGATAGTGAATAGCAGAGCATTTTCAGTTGCTGGGGGAGGACATACCACTGCTGCACTCGAGCTGGTAGGGTTGCTTAGCAAGATCTCATACGTCAGTACTGCTGGAGGCGCGCTGGAAAGGTTCGTTATGGGCAAGTCGATGCCAGCCATAGAAGCCCTCAAAGCATCAGCCATAAAGTTTCAAAGGCAATAGGCGCATTATAGTTACTTCTACGTATGATCACAATTGTAAAGGAGGGTCCAGAATGAAGATAGGGGTTCTTACGGGCGGAGGAGACTGCGCGGGGTTAAATGCTGTAATACGAGCTGTCGTCAAGCGAGCAGAGGATTATGGCTTCCAAGTAATAGGGATCAGATACGGTTGGGCAGGTCTGATTAACGAAGATGCTATGCCGCTATCTTACAACGATGTTCGTGAAATCCTTGATGTCGGAGGAACCATTCTAAAGACTTCTAGAACCAATCCTCTAAAGAATCCGGCTGACGCAGAGAAGGTTCTTGCGAATGTGAAGAATCTTGGCATAGATGCTCTAGTTGCAATAGGGGGCGAGGACACGCTGGGTGCCGCTCATAAACTGGCTGCGAAGGGTTTGAGGGTTGTTGGAGTGCCGAAGACTATCGATAATGATCTCTCTTCGACTGACGTTACCTTCGGCTTCGATTCAGCAGTCAACGCTGCAATGGAGATGATAGATCGGATTCGAACAACCGCAGCTTCTCATGACAGAGTGATAGTCGTCGAGGTGATGGGTAGACACACGGGATGGATCGCTATTGAAGCAGGTTTGGCAGCCGGCGCGGACCTAATCCTAATTCCGGAGCATCCCTTCGATCTCGACAAGATCTGCCAGCAGGTGAAGACACGGGTCGCTGCTAAAGGATCTGCAGTTGTAGTCGTGGCTGAAGGCGCCACCTTGAAGACTTCGCCAGGGGCTGTATCTAAGGAATCGAAAGTTGACGAGTTCGGTCACGTCAGACTTGGTGGAGTGGGAGATTTCCTAGCGGATGAGATTGAGAAACGCACTGGCTTGGAGACGAGATCGGTGACGCTTGGCCACGTCGTTAGAGGAGGCTCTCCCTCAGCTTTTGATAGGGTTCTGGCAACTCGCTTCGGAGTGGCAGCCGTAGACCTTGTGAAGGAAGGCAAGTTCGACATGATGGTCAGTCTACAAGGCACACAGATTTTGCCGGTGAAGTTGGAGGAAGCTGTAGCAAAGCTGAAGACTGTTGATGGTGCTCTGTTCAACGCAGTAAGAACGTTCTTCGAGTAGAGGATTTCGAAACCTCAACTCTTCAGCTTTCTTATTATTCTCCTATTCATAATCCAACTTTCGAAAACTAGCAGTTTCTCACAGAATCTTATCCAGTTCAAGCTCCTTTACGGTTTCCTCTGTCGGTTCTCCGTTCGAATCCCATCCTCTCAGATCGTAGTAGTCGTTCAACATCTGCTCAAGATGAACAACCTGTCCTGCAGAAGGGCCTTCTGTAAGAGGCTCCGTAAGAGACCTCTCCGGCAATGTGTCATCTTTCCTCCCGAAACCCTCGCGAACGTTGAATAACCTCGCAAGTGTTATCACTCTAGCTCCCAATCTCTTCAGCTCTGACACATCTTTGTAGTTGAAGCCTGTGCAAGGGATAACCATCTGGTAAAGCTCCTTCAATCTCATGCCGAACAATGTGAAGAAGCAAAGCACTGAAGAATCGACTACCGCCTTCTCATCTTGGCGATCCACAGCCAATTGGACTTTACCTCTATCATAAGCCCTAGGATCAGCGCCGCCGCCGTATCCGAGCAGCTCAGCGCCTGCAGTGTAAGCTCTAAGATGGCATGCACCCCGCTCTGAGACAGCGTAGCATAACCCCATCCCTTGGGCAGCTCGAGGCTCGTATGCAGGCATCTCAAGGCCTTTGACATGCATAGCGAAGCTCTCACTGCCTTTATACTTCTGACTGAGCTTCCTTACGCCCGACTGAAGGGCCGCGCCTATTCCTTCTCCATCACCGATCTTCTTGACCAGACTAACCAAAGCCTGTGAACTTCCCCAAGTTGCATCAATGCCTTCCAACTCTCGTCTGCCAACCATGCCCTTTTCATAGAGCTCCATTACGAAACCGATGATGTTGCCCGTGCTGATCGTGTCAATCCCATATAGATCGCAGAGATAGTTGGCGTATGAAATGGCCTCAACATCATCGACACCGCAATTTGACCCTAAAGCAAATACCGTCTCGTAGTCAGGGCCGTCGACCAAGGTACCCTTGTAAGCTTTACTCTCGAGTGAAGCTATCTTACTGCACTTGATTGTGCAACTCATGCTACATGCGAAGTCTTTCTTCCACAGCTTTTCTCTGAAGGCTTCGCCAGATATTCTATCCGCTCCCTTGAACCTTCCCGTCTGAAAGTTTCTAGTGGGCAGTGCGCCTGTCTCATTTATTGTCAAAAGGATATTGGAAGTGCCGTATTCAGGCAGACTCCTGACGGTGACCTCATTCATCCTCAGCGCTCTATAGGCGACCCAAGTCATCTTCTCGAATTTCTGAGGATCGTACACTCTAACTGGATGCTTCCCTTCTACAGCTACTGCTTTCAGTTTCTTAGAACCCATCACGGCGCCTATTCCGCCTCTCCCAGCAGATCTTCCCGCTGAAGAGGCGCTAGCTATCGGAGAACACCTTTCACCCGCCGGGCCGATTTCCACGATCTTGAAATCCTTTCCAAGCCTCTTTTTCAAAATCGCCTCGGTTTCAAAAGTTGACCTGCCCCAAATCTCCTTGGCTGATTCAAATCTAGCCTCACCATCTTCGATAACCAAAACGGTCGGTTTGCTGCATTGACCGAGAACCACAAGTGCATCATATCCTGCAAACTTCAACTCAGGCCCGAAGAATCCGCCACAGTAGCTGTCATTAACAGTTCCGGTGGCAGGGCTCTTCGATACCAAACAGAATCGGCTATTAGGCGCTAAAGTGCCCGTTAAAGGACCTGTCGCGAATATTACCGGATTGTCTGGAGATAGGGGATCAACATGCGCGCGGGTAGATTTGTAGAGGAGCCAAATTCCTAGACCCTTTCCGCCGAGCAGCAAGGAAGCAACCTTGTCATCCAGCGATTCTACTCTATGAGATTCGTTATCAAGATCAGCTCTAAGGATCTTACCCATGTAGCCACTATCTATATTGCCCATCAGATTCGCCTTCTAACGTAAGGTACCGTCTTCAAGGCTACGGGTTGGCACCATTCTGCACACTTCGGCGAACCTTTGCACATATCGCAGATGAAAGGCTTATTCTTCTTCTCATCGAATCCCACTATATGGAACGGGCAGGCGGGGACGCATTCCTTGCAACCGTTACATTTCTCTTCAATAAGCTCAACGTAGCCTAGGTCGGGGTTGAAGATCAACGCGCCAGTAGGGCAAGACTTGACGCAGTGCCCACAAAGAGTACAAGGATAGGGTATGAATCTGTCAGCAGAAACAATATCGACGCGTAGTCTGGCACGTGATGGGGAGAAGAATCCGTCATGGCTGAAGGTGCAGATTGCCTCGCAAAGCCTGCAGTTCGTACAGTTACTTGCGATGACGTTCAAACGAACAGGCCCTTTGATGCCGCCAACAACCTCAGCTATACTCTTACCCTGATGAACCACCGCTCTTACTGCTCTAACAAACTCGCCGGGATCTTCTGCCTGAACCACTTGGCGACCATAGACCACCCCAACGGCTCCAGCATCAATCGCTTCCTCAGCTATCTCCAAAGAATCCCTCAACGTCTTGGCCTTGGCTCCGCCCAAAACCAAGACAGGGATACCGGCCGCTCTTACAGCTCTTTCAAAACTGTCAACATCGCCGGTGTAAAGCACTTTAAGGGCATCAGCCCCGGCTTCAGCGGCAATTCGCATACCTGTGGCATCCAGGTCGGCAAAGTTGGCTCCAGTGACTCGCTCGCCCATCGGAAGAGCCTCAACTATCAGCGGCAAGCCCAACTCTCTGCACTCCCTAGCGAAGAGGGTCATAAGCTCAAAGTCACGAGCTTCAGCTTCCTCGTCACTTTGCCCAACGAAAAAGTAGGTCACGATTCCTGAAGCGCCAAGTGCAATAGCATCCCTTGCGCTCGCTACGGCAACCCTCTTGATCTTGCGAGCTGGAAGAGTGTAGGTCTTGTCTCTGAAAGCGTTTGTCCAATCTGCTCTGACCAAAAGCGCTGGGCTGTCTTTTCGACGAAAAAGATGATTCAAAATTGTGGCTTGCCCAGGACTTAGCAGAATGGCATCAGGCCGGCCCGCGATAACTCTTTTCAATGTCTTCTCAAGGTCGACGACTCCCCTTATCGGTCCGAGCATGAATCCGTGATCCGCCGCTACGACGACGGCTCTTTCGTCATTAGGGTCTATTATCTTGCTTAAGCGAAGCGTCTTTCCAGGACTAGACACGGAGGTCACCTACGAAGTAACTGAGCATCTCATCAACTTCGATGAACAAGTTCATGAAGCGCAGTTAGTTGAGCCAACGGATCAACGGCGCGTTGCACACTCCTCCCTGCAACCGCGCCTGCAGATCCTGCTTTGAGGCTTTCCTCCACTGCGCTGAGGAACCTTCCCGCGTCTATCCTTCTATCAAGCATAAGGACAGGAGTTTTCGAAGCGTCTACAATTTCTCTGAATGACGCCTCGCTCCCAGTGTAAGGAGTTGCTACAATATCAGCTCCAGCCTCAACAGCTATCCTGGTCGCTAGTTTAGCGCAATCCAGATAGTTTATCTCAGTTATACGCTCCCCTATAGGAATGCACTCGACAAGTAGCGGCAATCCAAATTCTTCAGATTGTCTGGCTAACATCGCGATGGTCTCTAGGTTTCGAGCTTCATCTTCATCATCATCGTATCCGACGAGTAGAAAAGCGGCTAAGGCTGACGCTCCAAGTGCCACTGCATCTTGCGGTTTAAGGTTTAGGACATGCCTTACATTCCGCGTTGGGAGGAAGTAGGTTTCATCTCGAAAAGCATTCGTCCAGTCGGCTCTAACCAAGAGAGCCGGCGCCTCTTTTCCTCTGAAATGTCCGACGGATCGCTCGACCTGTCCTGGACTGAGAACGATCCCGTCTACTTTGCCTTTGACAATTGAGACTGTTTCCGGAACATTTGACAACCCGGGAGTCGGGCCAAGCATCAATCCTTCATCAGCTTCGAAAATGATGACTCTGTCATCCCGCCCGTTCATGAGTTGACCGATGCGTATCGCTTTTCCCGATATGATCGGCATGGCCTACACACCAAGCTCTTTGCGTTCTATCCCCATCGAAGCTCAAAAAGGCTTCTGTCGGATCTTACGATCTGATCTGGCACCGTTGAGTATCCTGTTGTCTGGTTAAGAGGACCTTCGCAAAAAGCGGTGATGTCTTGGCAGAGAGAATGCGCATTTCAAAAAACATGTATTCTAATTTTTTCAAAAAGTATGTTTTCGAGATCCAGTTCTTCTGAACTTCTATCCTCCGTCTATTCACACATTTTGCTAGGATAGGTTAACCCATCTTTCTGTGGCTGAGGACTCGGTGATTGCGTCGAGTATCTGGTTGTTCTTCATACCGTCATAGAATGTTGCGCCGTACGGGGCTACACTTTTGTCATTCGCTATGCAGTCTACCAAGTGGTAGATCTCGTGCACGAAGGTGTGTTCCCAGCCTATTATGTGGCCGTGAGGCCACCAGTGATCGATGAATGGATGGACGCTCTCGGTCACAAGTATATTCTTGAACCCCATCCGGTCTTCAGGGTCTTTCCTCGAGTAAACTTCGAGTTCATTTAGTCTCTCTAGATTGAAGACGATGCTCCCCTCAGTGCCATGAATTTCAATCCTCTGGTAGTTCTTTCGGCCAGCGCAGAAACGTGAAGCTTCAATGCTTCCGACGGAGCCGTTACTGAATTTTAGGAGGGCGATGAAGGCGTCGTCCACATCAACTTTGCCTCTCTTCGACCGCTTTTCAGGAAGCGGGCGTTCTTCTATGAAAGTCTTCGCCAGTCCGCATACTTGGGTTACGTCTCCGACAAGAAACCTCGCTAGATCGGCGATGTGTGCACCAAGGTCGCCTAGAGCTCCAGAACCGGCGATATCTTTCCTCAATCTCCAGACGAGTGGAAAGTTCGAGTCCATTATCCACTCTTGCAGATAGACGCCTCTGAACTGAAGGATCTTACCGATATATCCTTCGTCCACAAGCTTCCTTGCCAACCTGATCGCCGGAATGAAGCGGTAGTTGAAAGCTACCATATGCTTTACCCCTGCTTTCTCTGCGGCTCGGTACATTTCTTCAGCCTCCTCAGCATTCATTGCCAGAGGCTTCTCGCAAAGTACATGTTTCTTCGCCTCAGCCGCTGCGATGCAAACATCCCTATGTTCATTGTTCGGTAACCCGTTGTCAACGAGCTCCACATCCTTATCTTTCATCAAGTCTCTCCAGTCTGTGTAGCACTTCTCGTAGCCGTAGCGTTCAGCAGCCTCCTCGACCTTTTCCTTTGTTCGTCCCACTATGGCGACCAGTCTTGGCTTCGCTGGGGGAGGGTAGAAGAACACAGGCATGTCGATGTATGCGTGACTGTGCGCCTTACCCATGAACGCGTAGCCCAGCATCCCTACGCCTATTTCTCTAATTTTCGAAGGTTTCTTCGCCACCTCTGCCATTGTTACGAACCCGACTTTCTGTTTACGCATTTTTTCTTACCACCAGACCTTTTCAAGAGGCGCCTTTATTATCAACGGTTTCAAGAAAGCTATGCATTTCTCTACGCCATCTTCTCTACTCATGACAGGGTCTTCATGTTCATAACTCATTACGTAGTTGTACCCTACCTCGAGAAGCGCTGTCATAACGCGTTTCCAGGGGACGTCGCCCCATCCGACCACTCTGAATCTGAATCCTCTTCCCAGCCTCCGCCAAGCTCCAGTGGGTATGCAGCCCGATGTCGTTAGGTTCTCTTTGACTATTTCTGCGTCTTTCGCATGCATATGGTAGATTCGGTCTCCGAATTTCTTGATGAAGATGACTGGATCTATTCCTTGCCAGATCAGATGGCTGGGATCGAAATTGAATCCGAACTCTTTTTTGCTGTTTATGGCTTTCAGAGCTTGCTCTGCGGTTTCAATGTTGTATACTTGCTCTTGAGGATGAACCTCGTGAGCGAATTTCACTCCTTGGGAAGCGAAAGTGTCAAGGATCTCTCCCCATCTTTGAGAGAAGAGTTTGAACCCTTCTTCATATATCCTCTCGTAAGCTGGGGGGAAGATATACCAAGCTCCCCAATTTGGAGCGCCTATGAACCCATTTACTACAGATACGTCGAGCGCTGCGGCGGCTTCGGCTGTTTTCTTCATCCTCTGAACAGCGTACTTGACCTTCTGCTCCGCCGTACCCTTATACCAGTCGTCTGTAGAGGAATCTAAAGGCCCGAGCACCATCTGCCCCTCCAAATGGTTGCTCAACCCTGAGATGACCATGCCATATTTTTTGACCAGATTCTTCAAAGCGGTTGCCTTTCCCTTTGTGACTTCGTCTATGTCCAAGTGGTGGCTGCCTTTCCAAGCTGCCAATTCAACAGCTTCATAGCCCAGTGAGGAGACGTACTTCAGGACATCTTCCAAGGGCTTGTCGTCGTAAAGGACTGTAAATATACCTATTTTCATTACTCAACTTACCTCCATTCCTGTGAAGCTCTATTTGCATCTGGGAATTGTTTAAAACTTGCGGGAAGTAGACTCACGTGCTCATCAGGTTTGCGAGAAGGCGTACTTTAAGCCTATCGGCTTTAACTTCAATTGCAGGTGTCGCTAAAGAAGGTCTAAACCAGAACCGCAACGAATAGATCGTTGACATTTGTTCCGGTGAGACCTGTGAAGATCAGGTCGTTTGTCTTTGAGAAGAACCCATAGGAGTCATTGTTCAAGAGGGACTCAGTGAGATTGAGCTTCATCGCGATAGCGCGACTATAGCTGTCGCCATCAACTATAGCCCCTGCTGCATCCGTAGGTCCGTCAACACCATCAGTTCCAAGGGAAGCTGCGGCGACTCCTGGCATGCCTGCGATCTTTCCAAGTAGGCTCAGAACCATTTCTTGGTTACGTCCTCCTTTTCCAGCGCCCTTGACAGTTACCGTTGTCTCGCCTCCCGCTATCAATGCAGCAGGTCTACGAACTGGACGGCCGGACGCGTCAATCTCCTTGATTATGGCAGCAAGAACCAATGCCGCTTCCCTTGCTTCCCCCTCTAAGAGAGATGTTAGGTAGAGCGTCTTCAATCCGAACTCTTCCAGTGTATGTTGTGCTGCATGACACGCTAAGCGGTTGTTCCCGAGGACGATGTTGAAAACCTTCTTGAAGCTTTCATCGTCGGACTTCGGCGTATCTGGAATCATGCCTCTGCATCCTTTGACCAACCTTTCTCTAATTGAATTTGGTGAACTGCCCCAGAGGTTATACTTCTTCAACACGTTTGTTGCGTCAAGATATGTCGTCGGGTCAGGAGCTGTTGGCCCAGAGGCGATTGCATCGAGCAGGTCACCGACTACATCGGAAACTATTAGACTTACGAGGGTCGAGGGGTAGGCTTTCTTCGCCAGCCATCCTCCTTTTACTTTCGATAAGTGCTTTCGAACGGTATTGATCTCTTGGATCGCTGCTCCACACTTCAACAGAGAGCGTGTAATCTTTTGTTTGTCTGCTAGGGATATGCCTGCTGCCGGGCAGCTCATCATCGCGGATCCCCCTCCCGAAATCAAACATAAGACGAGGTCGTCTTCCGAGAGATCCGTTAACAGTTCCAACATGCGTTCAGTTCCTTCAGTGCTCTTTTCACTTGGAACAGGGTGGCTTGCTTCCTGAAGTTCTATCTTGTCAGTGTGAAAATTGGACTTCGTTCCTTCAAGAACATTGACAAGCCCATGTGTTATTCTATCTGAAAGAACTCGCTCTAAGGCCTCGGCCATAGCGCCGCTGGCCTTCCCTGCTCCGACAACGGTTACTCTCTTGAATCTTCTTAAAGATAGCTTAAAACCATCTATGGCTAAGCTTCCGCCTTTGATCTTAACTTTCGATTCTACAATCCTTTTCGGATCAACAGTCTCGATAGAGACCTCTAGGGCCTTCAATACCAGTTTTCTCGCTTCTCGATCTCGAGTCGACCCTGCATTCTTGACGAGGTCGGAAAAGTTCCTTATTATGCTCATAGTAAACACCTCTTACTATTGTCAAAGCAAGCTTTCTAAACTGTCTGACAAAACGGCTGATCTGCAACACTCCGCAGTTATGCAAGACGATAGTTAAAAACTCTCTTGGTAACCGTAGCGAAGACCGTCCTCTGTCCGAAGAGCTTAAGACAAGTTTGGCGTTAACCCTCTACTGAGGAATCTTGTCATGAGAACAGACTTGAAATTCTCCGCCGGTATATGGGTGTTCGCCCCTCCAAAGGACAGGTTCTGTCCAGTGGGTTACCGCGACGCACGCCCGCTACCAGAGAGGTTTGAACAAGCGTCTCAGATAAAAGGTTTGAAGGGGATTGAATTCCATTATCCGAGCGAAGTTTCAGAGGAAAATGTTGACTCAACGAGGAAGCTCTTGAAGAAGTTTAATCTCAAGCCTGTTTTCGTCGCGCCAGGACTCTTTGAGGAACCTAAGTGGAAGATGGGGTCACTTTGTTCCACAAACGACAAGATTAGAAATGAAGCCATAGAAAGAGGCAAAGCGGCTGTCGATACAGCTAAGAAGCTTGGTGCACCGATGGTTGTCATTTGGCCGGGTCAAGATGGATACGACTATCCGTTCCAAGTAAACTACCTGACGGTCTGAGATAGATTCATCAATGCGGTGAAAGAGATCGCTGCCTACGATCCGAAGATGAAAGTCGCACTGGAGTACAAGCTGCTCGACCCTCGAAGCCACATTCTGATCGACAGTGTAGGCAAGACTCTAGCGATAATCCAAGAGATTGGCTTGGAGAATCTTGGAATAAACATTGAGATTGCACACGCTCAAATGGCTGGCGAAAGTCTTGCTGAGTCCGTTTGCTTGATGAGCAGATACAAGCGGCTGTTTCACACGCACTTTAATGATAGTTTTGCTATGTACGACAATGACTTGATCGCGGGCTCAGTGAATTTCTGGGGACGCTTGAAATGGTTTTCTGGCTTCAAGAAGTGGGCTACGACGGATGGCTCGGCTTAGATCTGTTTCCGGCACGCGAAGATCCCGTAGAAGCTCTAGAACAAAGCATTGACAACATAAAACTAATGGTCGCGTTGCTAAATCGTGTCGACAGGAAAGAATTGAAGGCAAGGCTTGAGGAGGGCAATATCGCCAAGACCCAAACGATTCTCAGAAAGATGCTGATTTCGTAAGACACTTCCTCCCAAGCCAGAAATTCAAAGGCCTCGTAACCAAGCTTAGCCCCATCCCACAGTAGATCGTGAAAATCTATGGCCTAGAAAGCGTCACATTATTTGA
>Ga0209725_1000071_pt1 | contig 56986 bp, 62 predicted proteins | sample I18A1metaG_FD_184145 | JGI IMG/M metagenome (GOLD analysis project Ga0209725, IMG submission 184145) | Lake sediment bacterial and archeal communities from Gulf of Boni, Indonesia to study Microbial Dark Matter (Phase II) - ​I18A1 metaG... | ecosystem: Environmental > Aquatic > Freshwater > Lake...
ACGGATAGCTCTCGCGTGGGCCTTCGACAGAATTGCTCCGTCATTCTTCGGGTACGTAAGTGATCACTTCCGGACACCAGTCAAGGGCATCATATTCTTTGCAGTCGGCGGAGAGATCGTCCTATTCATCTATGCCTTCTTCACTCCGACCATTCTTGTGAGTTTCACAGCGATGATCCCACAAATACTGACGACATTCATGCTTACCTCCATTGCCGCGATGGTCTTGCCTTTCAGAAAAAGAGTCAAGCCTGTTTACGAAGCTTCGCCAGTCAGTAAATACAAGCTTGGGCCGATCCCGTTTGTATCGATTTGCGGCTTCATCTACTTCGTGCTGCTCTTGTCCGTCCTGTACTACTTCTTTACGAACCCTGGCCTGGGCGCGCTCTACTATCCGTCGCTTGCGGTAATAGTAGCCATATACATATTCGGTATTGCATACTTCTACGTTATGCGCGCCTACCGAAAGAGGCAAGGGATAGAAATCGATCTGGCCTTCAAAGAACTCCCGCCGGAATAAGTCCCCTATTTTCTTATTTCAACCATGAGGTCAGAGGCGATTCTGTGAACAGGTAGAACTGAGCAATGAATTCGGCTGAAGACCTGCTGGAGGAAGCAAAGGGGCTGATTGCAGAAGCGACTAAGAGAGGCGTAATCCTTCGCGTTCTCGGAGGCGTAGCTATCAGGTATCACTGCCCAAGTGCAAGTCAGCCTCCTCTTGCCAGACACATCGCTGACATGGACCTTTTCGGACTGTCAAAGCAGTCGACCGCAATAAGGAAGGTCTTCGCCGACCTATCCTATAGTCCCGCAGAGAGGTTCAACGCTCTTCATGGAAACAAGAGGCTGATGTTCTTTGAGCCGACCACGCAGGGCAAGAGAGATGTGTTTCTTGACTTTTTCGACATGTGTCACAAGTTCGATTTCCGCAACAGACTGGAGGCAGAGAACTTCTCCATATCCTTGTCCGATCTCTTGATGACCAAGCTGCAAGTTGTCGAAATTGAGGAGAGAGACTACAAAGACATAGTTTGCATCCTTATGGATCACAAACTCGGCGACTCAGATGCCGAGGATATGATCAACCAGAACTACATAGCGGACACATGCTCGGACGACTGGGGAGTCTACAAGAGCTTCACACAAAACCTCGGAAAGACCACCGGATATGTTGAGCAGGTGAATCTGAAGGACGTCCAGAAGAAAGCCGTCAAGAAACAGATAAGAATTCTTGGAGACGCCATAGACAGAGCCCCCAAATCGTCGAGATGGAAGTTCAGGAGTTTGATGGGCGAAAGAATGAGCTGGTACGAAGAGCCGGAAGCGCCTAAAACGATAAAGTTTGCCGAAGAGTAAGAAATCGGACCCCCGGACTTCTTCCACGGCGGCGCCAGCGCCTAATCCTTGCACAACAAGATACACAAGTCCGAGATTAGGGAAGTCAACGTCGTAGGTGTGGATATGTATACGCTGGGCTTGAGATGCGTGAACTGTAGAACCATGTTTCCCTTGCATAGTCAGTTCTTTGTCTGTGCAAGGTGCGGCGTAGAAAGGGTCAAAGAAATTTCAGTGATACGAGGAATAACGGAAGTAGAGTATGACTATGATGCTCTTGCCATGTGCGTTAGTAAGGAACAGTCTGCCAAGAGGCAGTTTGGTCTGTGGAGATACAAGCACTCTCAGGATTCTCTTGTGTGCGTGGTAACTGGGCACTGATTGCAGCGAGAGCCCATGCTGAACGTTCCAGGCAGCTGTCGGATCAAGCGGTCCAAGTTGAAGTTCAGTACGAGAGAGCCTTGGAGCGGCAAAAGCAGCTGTTCGACCATACAGTAATCGGCGCAGTTTCGGCTCTTGTTCTCGGAGCGGCAACGGTATACGTCGTTCCAAGACGCGGGAGAAAACGCGGGCTCAAAAGGCAATTGAACCTTCGATCTCTCATGTTGGGCTTACAGTGCAAGGCTGAGCCAATATGGTCAGACATGGGGTAATGCATACCAGTCAACTGGTGCGCGAATCCCACCCCGCAGCAGAGACAAGGCTTTTCATCTGTCGAGCCCGCGAAATTCAACCAGGTAGGCTCGCGTCCCGCGGGTCAACTGTCCTCCAAGAGAGAGAACATCACGCCTAGAGCAGGGTTAAGATCAGTAACCGTCGCGCAGTTGTCTATCAAGGCCTACGCAAGAGATTGACATGGGATTGGTGATGTGAACCTGTAGTTCCGTGTACGCCCGGTCCCCCAATCTACAAGTTCAGATCACAGAAAATGGATTCCGTGTCAGCCTGATGTGAATAGGTAGCTCTTGATCCCCTTTTCTGTGAGATCAAGCAGGAGCCCTCGGAGGACGCCTTCCCCGTATTCGCTGCCGGGGTTGAAGCATTTCGTTCGGCCGATCGATGCCACTCCTTTGGACTCGTGTATGTGACCGTGAAGGCCGACCAATGGCTGGTACTTCTTGATCGCACCGCGCACTGCGGTGCTCCCAGCGGGCGCCATGACTACCTGTCCTCCCGACAGCACCGGCTTAAGCGTCTCGTCGAGTTTTGGAGCGGGGTCGATGACTGTCCCGTAGGGAGGACAATGAAGATTGAAAACGCAATTGCTCATGTTCTTGACGCCTGCCGCCATCTTGTTGATCATTTCCGCAAGCTGCTTTTCCTCGAACTCTCTCGGGCTCTTCCATGGAGTATGATTGGTCAGACCGAGCGTTATCATTTCGTGATCCTGATCGAGCTCGACGACCTTCTTTTCGGGATTGATAATGACCTTGGACTCGTTGAGCGCTTCGTCGACTTCCCATCTGTCATCGTTTCCAGGTGAGATGAAACACTTGATACCCGAGTCACGTATGCGCTCCTCAGCCATCTGAACCCATCTTTCCACTGTGTCCACCATCAGTCTTGTGAAAAGCTCACTCACTTTGTTCTTGTCGGCTTCAAGCGATACCATCTCGTTAGGATCTGTTCGATAGGGGTAGAAGCCCGAGTCTCGTATCGATTTCTCCAGATCCTGTACCTCAGCCTCTGACTTGCATCGGAGCTCTGATCCCGCGTATGAGGACTGGTACGTGCCGTCCGACTGTCTAACAATGGGAACGATCATCTTTCCGGTAATGTCCCCGGCGAGCATCACGACGTTCGCTTTGTAGAACTTCCCGGCGTTCAGGAATTTCTTGAAGCATCTCTCTGAACCGTGGACATCGGTCACGAAGAACACTCGGGTGTTCATTGTTTTCCGCTCGGGGTAGACTTCGTGGCTCAGGAATTCAGGGAAGGTTCCTAGTCTCTGCGTATTTAACGTTGGTCGAAGCGCAGCTAGTCTGCGGGAGCCAATGACATACCGGACAGTTAGTTGAGGTATACTTGGGCTTTCGCAATTCGCCCTCCTAGGCGTCTGCACCCCACGCTCCGCAGGAGGGTACGTTTGGTCCACGCGTTTCGTAGATCCATTCTTCGGGTGGTTTGGATCGGGGTGGATCTACTGGCTGTCATATGTTTTCACAGTCTCGTTAGTTGCGTACGTCTTGGGGAGCGTCTACTCAGTAATCTTCGTCATCATGGGTTCGGCTTCAGGCATCACACCCCTGCACGACTTTGGGCTACTTCTACCTAATCTATAGCGCAGCCGCGATCGCGCTCCCGTGCAAACGCTCCGACATTTGGGAGAAAGGTATCAAGAGACGAATCTTCGGCATACCCGATAGAACCATCGTAGGCGCCCTGTCAGCCGCGGGAATGCTCTGGCTGCTGGCTCTGAGCACCATAGCCATCTCGCTAGTAGCATGGAACGTCACAACCCTCTGGATGCTATTGGGTGTCCTGATCTTCGTCTACTATGTTCACAAGAACTGGAAACCCGGCAGCAATATCGCCGACATCTACCGCGAGGTCCCGCCGCCTTAAGAGAAAGCACCTCAATACGCCCCCCGTTTTTCTCCTTAGAGTTGGGTTAGGCATATGGTGCAGCTATCGGGATGCACTGCCCAAGCGCAAAGCACCCGGCCATTGCGAGGACATACCCTGATATCGACCTAGTCGGCCTCAAGAAGCAGCCCCGGATGATCCGCAACCTCTTCCCCACACTAGGTTACGAGCCCAACCAGATGTTCAACGCTCTCAGAGGCGCAACTCGCCTAATGTTCTTCGATATCCCAAACAAGCGAAGAATCGACATCTTCCTGGACTATTTTGAGATGTGCCACAAGATTGACTTTCGCGATAGACTCACGATTGACGCGAAAAGACTTTCTCTCGCCGACCTCCTCGCCACGAAACTGCAGGTCGTCAAGACGACCGAGAAGGACATCAAGGACATTGTGGCCATCCTCTTAGATCACGATGTGGGAACCTCGGATGAGCCTGAAATTGTAAATGGAATGCGCTTGGGGAAGCTTTGTGCAGACGACTGGGGAGTGTACAAAACCTTCACCACTGTTCTCGGAAAGACCGAAGTCATGCTTCAGTCATATGGCCTAAGTGTCAAGGAGAAGGAAACGGTCAAGGAGCGAATAGCCCGCATCTCCAAGCTCATCGAAGGTGAACCGAAATCCATGAGATGGAAAATGCGCGCCCGAGTTGCAGAAAAAGTCGCCTGGTACAAGTCACCCGAAGACATCGTAGAGTGACACAAAACCTACCGGTATTTCTGGCTGATACTTCTAGTCAGTCTTGCTATCTGCGCAATGTATGCCTTAAGACGCATCCGTTCAACTTTCGCAGATACTTCCCCTTCGCTACCGTAATTTTGCCGCTTACGATCCCGCACTCTATGCCCACGAGGAACCTTTGAGGTCTCAGATAGGTAGCCGTGTCAGCGATCTTTGAGGGATCAAATATCAAAATATCTGCCGTCGACTATGTGGCCACTCTTGATGGAGGGATCGTAGGTCAAGCTACATTGCCTCGGCCTTTTTCTGTTTGCATTCAGGGTCAAGGGTTAGCGAGACGGTAGCGATTAAGAGGCGACGACGGCCGCATGAATTTACCGACTATCACGGATTCTATGTTAGCTGAATCGGTTGGGCCACTAGATATTGAGCGACCACGGTATCGTCAACCGTTATACCTAGACCTGGGCCCTCTGGGACTGCAACCACGGGAATGCCATCGCTGACAAGACTCTGGATAGGGGTACCGATGTTTGCAGTCGCTCCCCAGTATATCTCCGTAGGAGAATAGGCATCCCATAGCTTGATGCCGGGTAGAGCCTTGATTAGGCTTAGGTTTGCGGCCCACCCGACCTCGGTCTCCCACGACGTTCCCATGTGACATGGCATCCCATGCGCAGAACAGAGTTCGACTAGTTCCCTTGCGCGCATGAGACCGCCAGCCTTCATAACCTTCACGCTGATCACGTCGCAAGCTCCAAGCCGTATGGCAGATAGCGCATCATTCACGCTGTGCACACTTTCATCAAGCATTATTGGCACGTTCGTAGCCTTTCTCAACATCGCGCTTCCTTCAAAATCATAGGCCCGTAGGGGTTGCTCTACCAATGAGACATCGTACTCTTCTATGCGCTTAATTATCTTGAGCGCCGTCCAATAGTCTCGCCAGCCCTGATTGGCGTCCAGCCTTATCTCTGTATCATGCCCGACGGCCTCTCGAATCCGTCTCACCTTTTCGATGTCCTCACTGAAACCCTCACCGACCTTGACCTTCAAAGACGCCACGCCTCTTGCAACAGCTTCTTCACACGACTTCACAACTTCAGCTAGCGGACCAAACACTATTTCAGGCACTTCAGAAATTTCTGATCTAAAATCTCCGCCGAGAATGTCATAAACCGTCTGTCCAATTGCCTTCCCGGCCACATCTAGGCAAGCGATGTCAATCGCCGCTTTAGCAGCCGTGTTCTTCACCAGCGCCGCGTCCATTTTGTGATGAATCTCTCTCAACGCGAAGGGGTTCGAACGCAGGACGGCTGGTCCAAGACAGTTCTTGATGGCACCGAGTATGCTTTCGATGGTTTCGCCTGTGAAAGCCGGATCAGTCAAAGCTTCCCCGTAGCCGACGAAGTCGTCTGCCTTGACTTTGACAAGAATGCTCTCGCACCATTGATATTCCCAAGAGGATATTCGAGCTGACCTCCTAAAGGGAATTCTCAGCGGAAACGCTTGAATCTCCTGTATCTTCAAGACTTCTCTCTCAGTCTGAGATGGTTGCATCACCGCGCTCATATCTCTTTTCGACGAACCTGAGTTCTCGTTCTCAGATGCTATGACTTTCCCGCTCGTCAAAGTTGACGCTATCCTCGATTCCGCTCATTTGAGGTCCGGCCTTTCGCTCGCTACGTCGAAGAACCAGACGCTTGACCAGAGCGAAACATACGGCTCCAACTAGAGTTAAATACGGAATGACCCAGAAATCTTGCCGCACTTCCTGAAAGACCACATTTGCGACGGGAAGTACTAGGAATGACGAAGCTATCGTTCTCGAATCAGCCCACGCTTCAGCTGTTGTCAAGGGAACAGATAGAAACCATTCATTTAGCCTCGCTGAAGATCCTTGAAGAAGTTGGCGTAATGATTCAAAGCGACCGGGCCTTGAAGTTGGTCGCTGATGCTGGTGCAGATATCGACGCGACCGGGAAGATTGCGCGTATCCCACAACATCTTGTAAAGGAATCCCTAGTCAGCGCGCCGTCAACAATAAGACTGTATAGTCGCGACGGAAAACACGACCTCCTACTTGAAGGCAACCGTGTGCACTTTGATCCAGGCTCAGCAGCCTTGTATCTACTTGACTCTCAAACCTATCAAGTCAGACGACCGGTATCTCAAGATCTCGCCGATTTCGTGCGACTGACCGACGGGCTAGAGAATATACAGGCGCAGAGCACGGCACTCGTAGTTTCCGACGTTCCCGATGTGATAGTTGATCGATATCGGCTGTACATAGTCCTCAAGAATTCTCCGAAGACGATAGTCACCGGCACCTTCAGCGTAGAGGGCCTATACGACATGAAAGACATGCTGGCCGCGGTGGTCGGAGGCGAAAAGGAATTAGCTCGAAGACCCATGGCGATCTTCGACCTATGCCCGTCAGCTCCACTCAAGTGGGGAGATTTCATTGTTCAGAATTTGATGGACTGCGCCAAGTACGGGATCCCCGGGGAGATCCTTCCGATGCCGCAGCTTGGCGCAACGGGACCCGTAACCCTAGCTGGCTCGCTCGTCCAGTTGAATGCGGAGTTCCTTAGTGGCCTAGTCGTCTCACAACTCGCCAACCCTGGGGCACCCGTGATCTATGGAGGGTCACCGACAACCTTCGACATGCGGTATCTTACAGCCCGCTTGGGCGCCATAGAAACCGTCATGTTGGGTTGTGCTTACGCACAGATCGGTAAGTACTACGGCCTGCCAACCCACATGTACCTAGGCTTAAGCGATGCGAAGATAGTTGATGCCCAATCTGGGTTCGAGTCTGGAATCGGGATGACCCTAGGGACGCTTGCGGGAATAAATGTGATATCAGGCCCAGGAATGTTGGATTTTGAGAATTGCCAGAGTTTCGAAAAACTTGTCATGGATGACACTATCTGCGGAATGGCTTTGAGGCTCATCAGGGGCATCGACGTCAATGATCAAACTCTCGCGGTTGATGTTATCAGAAAGGTCGGCGTTGGAGGGCACTACCTAGCCCAGAAGCATACCATGGAATGGCTCAAAAGAGAGATCTTCAATCCCTCAGACTTGGTCGACAGACAGGATCTGAATATTTGGAAGAAGCTAGGCTCAAAGGATACCGTTCAAAGAGCCAAAGAAATAGCTCAAAGAATAATCAGGGATCACAAACCGGAACCCATGCCAAGAGATATTGAGAAGAATCTGGACGATGTAGGGAGAAACATCATGAAAAGGCATGGCATAGACAAACTACCGCTTGGTCCGGCCTGAGAATGAGGTCCTCTTATGTTGAAGTCCTAGTCAACTGAATTCGTCAGCAAGGGGGCCCGGTTCAAGTCTTTCCTCTTCCACGAACAGTCCTCGTTCGAGTCGCCAATTCTGCTCAGTCTGTATGCGTGAGACGCATTTGGTTAACGCGAGCTTTGTCGTCTAGCTCAGTTGTTTTGCTACTTCTCCCACGACCGCTTCGAAGATGTCAAGACCGGCGTCTATCAGTTCGCGAGTAATAATCAGTGGTGTAGCGAATCGCATCGTGGATTTCCCTGATGTTATGATCGCCAGCCCACGTTTGAAGCATTTTTTCATGATGTCTTGTACTTCTTGAGTGGCAGGTTCTCTTGTGTCAGGATCCTTGACGATCTCTGCGCCGACCATGAGCCCTTTCCCGCGGACATCACCTATGATTGGGTACTTTTCCTGCAAATCCTTGAGGCGTTTCAATAGGTATGTTCCCTGCTTGTTTGCGTTATCCAGCAGCCTTTCCTGGTCTATGATGCCGATTACCTGTAGCGCGGCGGCGCATGCGACCGGATTGCCCCCAAGTGTGTTGGCGTGTGAACCCCCTTCCCAGTCCATGATTTCTTCCTTGGCCACCGTTGCACCTATTGGAAGACCTGACCCAAGTGCTTTCGCTATCGTAATGATGTCTGGGGTGACGCCCCAGTGTTCAATCGCGAATCATTTCCCTGTCCTTCCCAGTCCCGCCTGGATTTCGTCATCTACGAACAGAATATCATACTTGTCGAGCGTTTTCTTTAGCCGTTGGAAGTAGTCTTCAGGTGGAACCACGTAGCCACCCTCACCTTGAACTGGCTCCACGAACATTGCAGCCGTATCCTCGGGCGGATGGTACTTCTTCAGGACCTCCTCGTCCACAAAGTCGACGCACCAAAGGCTGCATTCGGGATACTCGAGGTGAAACGGGCATCGATAGCAATAGGGATACGGAACATGAGTCACTTCAGGAACCAATGGGAAGAAGTGCCGCCTCTGAACAGGCTTGCTGGCTGTTAGGCCCACCGCTCCAAAGGTTCTGCTATGAAATGCACCCGTGTAAGCTAGGAAGAGCAGTCTGCGTGTGTGCCACCTAGCAGCTTTCATAGCAGCCTCAACTGCTTCGGCACCGCTGTTCGAGAAGAAGACCTTCTTACGGTAAGTTCCAGGCGTGATCTTGGTCAACTGCTCGGCCAAGTCGATAAGTGGCTTATAATAGAAATCAGTCCATGAATAGTGCAGAAGCTTCTGGGCCTGATCTCTCATCGCTTGGACCACGCGTGGATGCGAATGGCCCACATTCAGGACCGCTATACCCGAATTGAAATCAACATACTCGTTTCCATCAACATCCTTCACGATGCACCCGGACCCTGATTCCGCAACCAAGGGATACCACCTGACAGCGGAATGTGAAATGTAGGCTTCATCCTTCTCGAGAAGCTCACGTGCCTTCGGGCCTGGAGGGCTCACGACGATTCTAGGTTGCTCAACCTTCGTTCCCAATACTATTCCCTCAAACGTCCACGAACGTTCCAACCAAAAACGGTTACGATAACGATTCGCCGCCGGACATTTTCGCACAAAAAAATCTATCCGGTCAATTTGCGCTTCTCTCTCTCGGACCCAACATCCAATCATCACATGCGTCTAAGGTGGGGAACGAATGTCCGACGATCCGAGATTCGCTATTGTGAACTCTTAGGATTTATCAATCTCATGGAGTCCCTTCAGTAATGCAGCGATTTCTTCTGGAGTATTGTAGTGTACCAGGCTGGCGCGAATCATCGTCGAAACATCGTAGACTCTCGGAACTCTGGAGTAGTAGTCCTCGGCACGCATGGAAATGCTATACTTTGTCCAAAGGCGTTCGACAACATCTTGATCGCGCATATTCTGCATCTTGAATGCGAACGTCGGATCTCTCTCCTCCAGTCGGTTCAGATCCTTGAGTCCGTAGACCTTCACATGACGCATTTGGAGTAGTCCCGGGAGACCACCTTGTCCATCCAGGACGAGTCTAGACAAGTCTCGACCATATTCCTCTATGGCGTGCATTGCGGTTTTCAGAGATCGCGGGCGGCCGGAGAAGCCTTTGAGTAGGTCTTCATACCTGTCGCCGATCTGATCAGCGAGCCAGACCAAATGGTCCACAACGCCTGCTATCGCGGCAAACATCGATTGGTCTCAAGTCCCCCACTCCCATTTGTAGGGCGGGGAGTTCGGCGCAGGAGCGACGTTGTAGGGGCTGAGCGCCTCCAGAAGGCCTTCTTTCCCGTAGAGGAAGCTTCCATGGGAGCTGAAGAACTTGTACCCAGAGAAGACTAGAAAATCGCAATCGATGGCTTGCACATCTATTGGGCCATGAGCGGCGTGATGAACCGCGTCTACCTCAAAATAGGCGTTTACAGCTCTGGCGATCTTTCGAATCTCATGTAAGGGGCTCTTTGTGCCGAGCACGTTCGAGGCAGCAATGACAGCAATCACCTTTGTCTCATTGTCCACCAGACTCTGAAGATGATCCAGATCGAGTGTTCCCTCATCCATATTCAGGTGAGTAAACCTGAGCTCGCGGATGAGCTCTCTTCTTTCCAGCTCGAGCCATGGGCTGAGGTTCGTGTAGTGCTCATAGTCGGTCGTCACCACGTTTTCCCGCCCGGTAAGCTCCTTTCCTATCGCATAGGTTAGGCTGAACAGCAGGCTCGTGGCCGACTCTCCAGAGATTATCGTCATGTCTTCTTCGACATCGTACCTTCCGGGGTTTCTACGCATCTATCACCGACGCCCGGACGACAGGTTGCGTGACGAGGTTTCGGCCATTACCCCCATTATCTCCTTGATCAGAATCGCCGAGGTAAAGGCCGTTGTCCGCTCCAAATCAAACCTAGGAGAGTATTCAACTATGTCGGCGGCGACAATTTCGAGGCCTTCAACGCCTTGCAATATGTCGAACACCTGCCTGGTACTCAAACCTGCAGGCTGGGGATTTCCTACGCCGGGCGCAAACGCGGGATCCAGGCAATCCAAGTCAACCGAAAGGTAGACCGGTTCGTCCGTGAGCGCAGGCCTTATCGAAGAAGCGATCGCACTACAGCCTCTCGTATAGACGTCACGTGCTGTGTACTCGACTAATCCTAGATCCCTAATCCTTTCATGTTCTCTAGTGGAAGCCCTGATCCCCACATAGCAAACAGTTCTTGAACCGGAGTTGTTTCTATCGAGAATTCGTGATACAACGGTAGCGTGAGAATAGGACGAGCCTTGGTAACTTTCGTACAGATCCGGATGCGCATCCAAGTAGAGCAGAGAGAGGCGACGTTCTTGGATTTCCTCCACCAATTGGGTATCCATTAGCCATTGCCTTCGCGAAGGCGCTGAAGTCGGGTTTTATGTCGAAGCTTCTGTGCGCCACCCATGCTGTGTCCGAACGCGGTTATATGATACCGTGCCGTTCCGTGAGCTCTCTTATCGTATGAAGGAATCCTTCTTTTGGCATGACGACTCCTATGTTGTGGAGGATCAGTTCAGTGATAATTGCAGCGAGCTCGTCCTTGTACTGTGAAACGGCTCGTTCAAGAGTGGCAACGTCATTCCAGGGAAGAACGATCGTCTGCGCCACACCTTCCGGCAAGATTCGGGCCGACACAGGCCAAGGTGTTCCGACCTTGTCGAGGGGCGGCATCACGCTTATGTCCACGTAGTCATGCCAGCCAGGGTACCCTCCCTCGAACTTGAGGATCTTCTTCTTTCCTGTGAAGGCTCGAGCCAGTCTTATCGCGTGGAAGGTTGCGTGCGAACCCGCGTTGCAGAATCGGACCTTCTCGGCTGATGGGACATGCTGGGTAATCTTCTCGGCGAGCTTGTACTCGAACTCGGTAGTTCCGATTCCCCAGAGATCACTGATCGCAGCTGCCCTTTTCACGGCCTGTACCACTTTGGGATGGCAATGGCCTAGAACCAGCGGACCGTATCCCAGCAGGAAGTCTGTGTAGGCCTTCCCGTCAATGTCGTAGATCTTGGAGCCTTTTGCCCGTTTCAGGAAGAGCGTGTACGGGTCTGTGTATCGGAGTTCGTCGTGGACGCCACCAACAGTTACAGACCTTGCTTTCTCGGACAGGATCTCAGACTTCTTCTGTGGAACCATCCACCAAGCGCCGCGCTCGCCACGTAGAAGCCCCGCCGATATACAAATTTCCGTATCCGACAGAATCACAATGCGATCAACACTGGAAAGGAAAAGCTCCACTAGTGCAGGGTGACCGGGAGACCTAAGGCTAATATTGGGACAGCGGTGACTCTTTGCGGTCTAAAACCGGAGATCCGCCGAGATGAGCTCGAAGTCTGACGTTATCGAGAAACTGAGGACCGCCGTGCTTGAATTGGATGTCGACCGGGTCCGTGTTGCTGCCGAAGAGGCAGTCCGGGTCGGCGTTGATCCCGTCGTAGCAATCGACGATGGACTATCGAAAGGCGTTCGAACAATCGGGGACAGGTTTGCGGCGGGCGAGGCTTTTCTCACGGAGCTTGTCATGGCAGGAGAAGCTATGAAAGTAGGAGTTGAGGTGCTCAGACCCGTCATCCTACAACGCAAGCTACAACGGAAGAGTACTGGAATCGTGGTCATTGGGACGGTCCTTGGAGACATTCACGACATAGGAAAGAACATCGTTGCGGTGATGCTTGAAACTGCCGGGTTCGAGGTCAACGACCTCGGTGTGGACGTAGCCCCGGAGAAGTTCGTAGAAAAGACGAAGGAATCGAAGGCTCAGATAGTCGGAATGTCGGCACTCCTCACGGTCACGACTCCGGAACAGAAGAATACTATCGACGCGATGACAAGGGCTGGCATCAGGAAGAGCGTGAAGGTAGCGGTCGGTGGAGCCGCAGTAACACCTGAATGGGCGCGTGAGATAGGAGCGGAAGGGTACAGCGACAACGCTGTCGACGCCGTTGAGCTCTTCAAGAAGCTAGTAGCGTCTTAGGAGCTCAACTGCGTCCAAGGAATCACAAGATACCGGGCATGCTCTTGTCAGTGTGGCTTACTTACGATTCGGCTACGTCAATTTCGGCATACATCCGCTCTCTGCTCTTGACTCACAGTCTCGATTTGCCTATGAACAAAACCATCTAGCTGGCTGTCCCGCTTCGGAGATTCTAGACAATCGAGTTTACTCTATATGGTATGTAACCATGACTAGTGTCCTGATTCGGACAGTGGTCATCATACTCCGATGTTTAGTTTGCTTGCTCGTTTCTCAAAACAGGTTCCAATCTAGATTTCCTAAGCAGACGGTGCCAGTTGAGCACATGTTGGAAGAGAATCCAGCCATCGCAGATCGAACGGCCTCCGTCGAGCAAGCCAGAAAGACCTGCGAGAGGTCGCCTACGGTAAGACTTGAATCCAAAACTCTCACCATGGGGAGCAGAAGATTCCTGAGATAGCTGACTGGGAGGGCGGATAATGGGGGAGAGAATTGAAACCTATCGCTGGGTGATGGCGGCGACAACGTGGCTAATACTGTTCGCCCTTGGTGCCAGTTGGTTTTGTTTTCCTCCCCTGGTGCTGTGGGTAATGAAGGACCTGACTGTAACGCTCGAGCAAGTCGGCATCATAATAGCGTTGGTTCCCCTGTCCCTAGTTCTTCTGTGTATTCCCGGAGGTTTGTTTGCTGACCGCTTTAGCGTTCGGATAACAGTTCTAGTAGGTGGCCCAATAATGGGCGTCTTTGGTCTGCTGAGAGGGTTCGCTACAGACTTCGCAACATTGGCAATAACCACATTCCTATGTGGAGTTGGTTACTCAGTAGCCTACCCTAACCTGCCCAAGGTAACAGGCGTATGGTTTCCACATAAACAATACGCATTGGCAAGCGGCATCATGTTCAGTGGCATGGAAGTCGGCATGTAGCTGCCATTCATTCTCATTCCTGCTCTACTGCTTCCTTGGGCTGGATCTTGGCAAGGGGTATTCATTGTGATCGGGATGCTTAGCTTGGCAATGACTACTGTATGGATAGCTTGGCTCGGGAAAGACCAAGATCCGGGACCAGCTCTCTTGAAGCGAATTCCTCCGGCGAACCTAAGAGTGCGCCGTTCAAGGAGTCCCTTTCCGTCACAATTCGAAACAAGTATATGTGGATCCTAATGTTGACGACCCTTCTCCTGCTTGCACCTCAGATCGCATTACTCGGATTTCTTCCAACTATGCTCGTTCTCAACGGAACAGACCCACTCACGGCAAGCGTCATAGCTTCAATGATGTCATTCTTTATGATCCCCGGCAGCCTCATTATACCATTGGCATCTGATCGCTCAGGTCGCCGGAAACCCTTCATTTGGGTGACGTCGCTTTTCGCAGGTGGAGTAGTTTACTTTGTCGGAACTACCGTAGGCTTGTCCTTGCGGATTTCGGCAATCATCTATGGGTTTCTCATCGGGGGTATGGCTCCCATAGTATTGGCAATGCCAATAGAACTGGTAGGCCCATCATACTCAGCAACCGCTGGCGGCTTTATGCTAGTCGGTGGATATGTAGGCGCTCTAATTGGGCCGTGGTTAGCCGGTTACCTCTCAACAACCACAGGGTCTTTTGCTCCGGCGGTAGCTCTATGTGCACTGCTGACGTGGGGCGACGTGATCTGCGGTTTGATGCTTAAAGAGACCCATGCATGACTTGGACGATGTGTGAATTTGGCCACGTAAATACTCTTGTCTTGAGCGAGCAAGACAAGAGGACCAAGCAGAGGCGCCTCGTCCTACTTTGTAGTCGGTGATGCTGCAGAGAGTATTCGCCTCATCGGGTGAAGGCATAAATGTCGCTAGATCGTATCGGCGAAATTGTGGAGAGCTTCCGGATGAGTGAAGGGTTCACAAAGATCGGTCAGCTAAGCGATTTCTCGGCAGGAATGATGAAGAAAGTTAATGTGCAGGACGAAAATGTACTCGTCGCGAATGTTCGTGGAGCCCTCTACGCAATCACCGATAGTTGTACACATCGAGGCTGTTCATTAAGCGAGGGGACGCTTGATGGCAGTGAGGTCATATGCCCTTGCCACGGGGGACGTTTCGACCTCAAGACAGGAAAGGTGATTGCACCGCCTCCGAAGAAAGATGAAACTTCCTTCGAAGTCACATTACGAGGTTCCGATGTGCTCGTCAAGAAGAAGTAGTGCTCACTCAAGAAATCGTCTTGACTGGTTCGTCGGAGCAGGGGCTCAGGAAAAGGCTATGCCGTAACAATGGCGGCGTAGTCTGTTATTGAGAGCAATTTCTTTCAGCGAACCCGTCGTCGTCTCGCTCTTCTATCCTTGCCTATCAGTTCGAGCCAGATTCCGTCGGGATCCTTCACGAAAGCTAATCTGTAGCCGCCTTCCGAGAAGGGCTCAACTGCCTTGACGCAGCCTTTGCTCAACAGTTCTTCGTACTTCCTGTCTACGTCTCGCTCCCAGAAGGCTAGGTGATCTAGTTCCGAGCCGGTCTTGAATTGTTCGTAGTACTTTGTTCCTTGTGGGTAGTAGTTCAGTTCGAGCATCTGGCGCGATCGCGGGTCCTTCAGCTGCACGAAGATTCCTCCCGCCCTCATTCTTCCTCGGTGAACTCGCTTCAGTCCCATGACTTTCGTGTAGAAGGCCAGTGAGCGTTTGAGGTCTCGAACCCTGATGCCCGTGTAGGTGAAGGTCACCCCATCTCACCTATCCAGCGATAGAGGGCGCTCATCGCTTAATGGTTCCGTCGCCCGGCCGCCGATGAGGACCGCTCCGGAAAGACTATCGCGTTGACCGCAACGTCTTCTCGATCTCGGCATCGTACCTGTCCCAGATCTCGTTGGCGCGTTGCCTTAGGTCTTTGGCGGTGTACCCTTCCATCGCTTTCTCTATTCGGAAGACTATGTCGAGCCTAGTTCCCTCAGGGGTTTCTGTGAGAGTATAGATGCCGGTTCCATCCCACCTTCCGCCACTAAACTTGGCGCGCCACTCGTTGGGCGGATGTAGTGAGACCTCTACTGTTCTCGCCTTGATTGCAGGGTCGGCGTATGTGTCGACGAAGACAACCTTTCTACTATCGCGTGCAGTGATTCTCCGGGTCTTGGGTCCTCCGGATCCTGTGATCTGGGCATCCGAATCAGAGTAGTCTGTGCACCAAGCGAAAACCTCGCTCATTGGGACTTTGATGAGCTTCGAGATCTTCACTACGTCACGAAATTCTGTTCCTGCGCCGGTTCTCATCTCGATTCTTCCCAGCGTTCCGGTGGACTACAGGTGTTCGACCAATTGATAAGCCGAACAGCCAAGCCGCCCTAGCTTTCAGCCATTCCATCTCTCGACAGATGTTTCAGCTAACCGAGCGATTGCGCCTCCTGCACTGGATCCACACCCCTCTTGGGGTCCCTGCCCGCCTTGGGTGGCTGACACCCTTCTCTGGGTGTCTGACATCTCGAAACGCCTCATTTTGACCGGCTTTGATGTGCACATAAGGACCATTCAAATTCTAGTGCCGGCACGAAGCATCCGGGGATATAGGTAAGGAGCCTGTTTGGGCTGAAACGTGGAAGTCGTAAATTCGACGTGTAAGTGAGACGTGGAAGTCACGCTGTATCACGTGGAACACCTGGACTCCATTGAGCGCGCCAGTTGCAAAACATCAGAATCCTAGCAAGCGATCTTGCAGGCTCCTAGAAACTCTTAAGATCAAAATCAGGGCAGTACAGAATTTGTGGGGAATCATGGGGAACTGCGTAAAGCCGGAATTTCTGGACACAATCAACTATGCAATCTGCCGAGCCGTCAATGAGCACTTGGGTGAAAAGTCAGTGCAGTTCTTCCGAAACGTGGGGCAATATCATCTCGACGAGGCGGTGAGAAGAGGGTTTGTCAAGATCGATAAGAGAAATAGACCTCTGGAAAATCTGATAGGTATCGCGAGGTACCTAGAGTCGACTGGCTACATGGAGAAGATCGAAATTAACAGACTTGGTGATGATGAGGCGTTCGTTGAGATGTATGGAGTTTCGGTAACCGAATCCTCCGTGAAGCTGTTGAAGGAAGGAAACCATCCTTCGCACTACATGACGAATATTATGCTTGCGGCATTGAGTGGGCTCGGAATCCGAGCAGAGTTGGATGACGTATCCTTCGACGAGAAGGCACGTGAGTTCAAGGAACATTGGAAGATCGTGGGAGCAAGGTGGCACGACAAGGGGTCTCAGGACAAGCGGAAAGAAGCACCAGTGAAGTGAACGCGTTCCATTACATGCTAGTTAGCTACTTCTCGAAACAGCGAGTGTTCACGTCTTCTCATTCTGAAACAAGTTTCGGCGTGGGCGTCCTGATTTGGATCATTGATCCTTTCCGTGTGCGCACCGAGCCAAGCACCACACACAAGAGACTAATCCTTCCCTTGCCTCTTGCAATAAAGCCAATGGGTTAGGGGAGGAATCCTCTAGCAACTCCTCTTCCTCTCAACAGTCACAAAATACGCTCCAGACTGGAACGAAGTGGATATTTCCAGCCGGAACATAATAATCTCAGGAGACTTCCACGTAGTAATTCAGCAAGGAATTATCATACCAATAGCAGACGCTATTATGTACGATACCAGCGGCTGCAACTTCGAGGGCCGATCAGTCTACGGGAACACGCTGGCAGGCTCGACTAATCCTTGTTGCGGAGTGGAAGGTTCTCATAACTTCACGATGCAAGCGGTGATCGACCCGATAGCTAAACTTCCCGTCGGTGGAGTAGTCTATGGCGTCGACAGGCTCGCGGTGCTTGCCCCGTGGCTGGTAGTCATCGCCCTAGTCGGCTGCATCGTTACCGTGGCTGTGGTCACGTACGTTATTGCGAGGCGCGGGAAGGTAAGTGGGCTTGTTAGGGGATTCTTCCCCCAACCCGTAGCAGGCCGTCGTCGTTGGGAATTTTTCTGTGTGTGTGGGTCTCGTGATGTGAACGTCGCAATTTGAACCCTTGCTTTGGGTGTGTGCGCGCGCGCACCATTGCAGCGAAAAAAAACCCGGATTTCCGCTTTTCACGGGCGGTCGTGCTTCTATCGGTGAGCGAAATACACTGTGACAGAATTCTGGCTGACAGCGTCGACCCTGCCAAAACCGTATCTGACAAGCTGAATGATCTCGTTCATATGGCAAGTCGTCAGGGCAGGCTCCCCTAGGCCCTCGATCCGCTCAGCGGTCGGCATCACAACTCTGGCTTTACAGTTACGCTCTTTGGGAAGCCAGTGGATCAACGGGGCGTTCACTTCTCTGGCTTCAGCGTGGGTCTCGCTGTGAAGCTCACCAGCGACTCCGTCAGGGCCAGCCTGGTTGACTTTGAGGTTGAACAACTCCATCAATCTCACGACGACCCCGGGTTTCAGAATGTTCAGATCTCCCCTCGAAATGAGGAGATGACATGTGCCGTCCTTGGCCTCGACGGTGATCTCTCTTGCGCCCATTTCGGTGTGGTCGGGATGAACGGGAACTCTGACTGTACGACTACTCTTCACTCCAGTAACCGATAGCACGACTGCCTTGTCGATGAAGAAGAACCTACGGGCGACTGTATCGATGATCTTCCGGTTGACGGCGTAAATGTTCTCCCAACTTATCGTGGCGTCAACCGGGCGTGGTCCGACCTCATAGACTACACCTCTGAGAGCTTGGGGAGTAATCCCGCGCCGTCTGAGAGCCATCAGAGTCCCCAGCCGAGGGTCACTCAGATCACTATAGATGCCCTCTTCGAGTGCCCGCATCATCTTGGACTTGCTGAGATCCATCCCGAACACGTGGAGGCGGCCGTAGTGGATGGCATCTGGATACTGCCAACCCAAGTGCCGGTAGAGGTACCTCTGCCGCTCCATGTTTGTGAGGTGCTCCTTGCCACGAATCACATGCGAAATCGCCATCAGATGATCGTCGACGCCGCACGCCATATTGTACAAAGGCCAAACTCGATACTTGCTCCCAACGCGGGGATGAGGATACTTCATAGGGTCGATGACACGGAGCGCGGGCCAATCCCGCACCGCTGGATTGGGATGACTGAGATCTGTCTTGACACGAACGACCGCTTCGCCTTCCCCGTACTCGCCTTCGAGCATGCCTATCCAACGCGCCAGGTTCTCTTCCGTAGAAATACTCCGGCAAGGACACGCTCTCCCAGCCTCGATGAGCTGCTTGAAATCTTCGGGCTTACATCCACATACGTATGCGCCCGATTTCTTGATCAGCTCCTCCGCGTAGTGGTAGTATGTTTCCAAACGGTCGCTCTGAAGATACTCCTCGTCCCAGGAGCATTCAAGCCACCTCAGGTCGTCGCGTATCAGGTCGTAGTACTGGAGTGCAGCCTTCTTCAATCGGGGATCGGTGTCCTCGAAACGGAGAATGAAACTCCCATTATATTTCCGGGCGTAATCGTGGCTGAGGATCACAGCGCGCGCGTTCCCCAAGTGAAGTACGGAATCCGGGTTCGGGGAGAAACGCGTGACAACTTTCGGATACTTATCAACATTGGGGAGCGGAGGAAGCGCTCGCCTGGCTTTCGGTCTCTCCTTCACTAGCTCCTCAGGCCAGCTCTCTTCCACGATCTTCAGCTGCTCTGCCAGACTCATCGTGTTTACTTGCTCGACGACTCGGGAGACGAGGGAGCGGATGTCTGCTGCTCTTTGTCTCAGCTCGGGGTGAGCGCCTAGTATTCTGCCGATAACTGCTCCCGCTTCGGCCTTGCCGTCGTGTTTGATGGCATTCAGGAGGGCTGCTTTCCTCGCTTCGAGTTCCAATGTTTCTGACGCTGTCACTTTGGCCGCCAGGCTTACTCGATTACGCCGGTCACTTGAGCAACTCGCTCCGCCGCTTCACGTGTGAGGCCCTTCTCGCCCAAGATGGTGTATCTTTCCGGTCTTATCTTGTGGGCAATGGTTAGAGCTTTGACAATATGCTTGTTTTCTATCCCAAGCTGGCGTGCGTTCGTCGGTGCTCCGATCGTTCGCAGGACATCTCGGATGAGTTGCCAGTTCGCTCCATGGAGGTAGGCGCACATGATCGTTCCGACGCCGACCTGTTCTCCGTGAAGCGCTGGGTGAGGTGCGGCCACATCGAGGGCATGGCTGAAAAGATGCTCAGCGCCACTACAAGGTCTGCTGCTGCCCGCGATGCTCATCGCGACGCCGCAACTGATCAGCGCCTCTACGAGGGTTCTGATGCCCGTTTCGCTCAAAGTTCTCACAACGCGTGCATTTCTCATTACGAGCCTCGCGCTCATCATCGCCAGCTCGGCGGCGTAGTCGCCGTAGTACTCGTTCTTTATTCGGTGCGCAAGCCTCCAGTCTCTGACCGCCGTATACTTGCCCACAACGTCGCCGCAACCACTTGCAAGTAGCCGGAATGGTGCGCGAACTATGACGCCGATGTCAGCCATGATAGCGATAGGCGCCTGCGCCATGAAAGAGTACGGCTTGCTGTACCCCCTCATCGAGACGACCGGACTCGCGATTCCGTCGTGAGAAGCGGCTGTCGGAATGCTCAGAAAGGGCACGCCCTTGTTGGCGGAGCTGAGTTTTGCGATGTCGATGTCCTTTCCTCCGCCGACCGCCACCACAGCACTCGGCTTGGACTTCTTTATTTCTCGCTCAACCTCACGGACCTGCGGAATCGATGAGCCTTTCACCAGCACTTCCTGAACCTTGTATCCCGATCCGCTCAGAGAGTCACGTACAGGCATGGCCGCTATCGGTTGGACGTTAGAGTCCGTCACAATGAGCACAGATCCCGAGAAGCCGAGCCGACGACAGGTTTCACCGACTCGGCGTAGCACATCGTTGCCTACGGCAACCTCTCGTGGCAGCTGCATGTAGTGGAACTCTTGGGGCAATTGGATTCGACCTAGATCAAGAAGACGAACGATATGGCCGCGATCACAAGCACTACTGGAAAGAACGTCGCAAATGTGAGCCTTGCGGTCCTCAGAACGAAGCCGGTCAGCCGACTCAGAGACCATAGACCAAGAGTTCTTACGTCAAGATTAGAACAACTCATCGAGGCTTCCACCGGCTCCATCCTTCTTTTCGCATTGTCTGCAGCTCTTTTGACTGAGTCTACTATGACTTCTGGATCCGTGGCTGCGCCGATGGGATAGTATCCGAGTTTTGCCGAAACTATGCCGTTGACCATGTGCGTATCCGAAGTCATGACCTCAGCGTCCGTGGCGCCCATCTCACTCAATGCAGCGAGTATTCTTTCCCTTAGGCCCGTTGCCATGTTGTTACTGTCAACAACGACGTAGGCGAAGGATTCGTCTCCAACTTTCATCCAAAAGACAGTAATCCCTCCAAGACCCATCCCTTCCTTCACCGAAACTCCGTCCGGCAGATCATGGGCAACGCCGAGCGAGAGAGGACGAGGCCCCACGCCTTTAGTTGCCTTTATTGCCAGTTTGGCTGACTCCGCAAGATCGTTGAGCTTGTCACGGCCCATTAGAGTCACCTTCCCCAGACTATTGTGCGCATCGACGAGGGCAACATCCTTGAAGAGCCCTTGAGCACTCTTGCGAAGCAACTCACCAACCTCAAGGCTTATGTCCTCACTGTCATTCGGCGCGACCGTCATTGTTACGAGGGCTGATTCTCCGAAGACTTGGCAAGTCGCCGTCGCGCTTCCTGCCGTCGAGCGTACAATCGCACTAACCTCCGAACCTGACTCGGGAAGATTGAGCAGTGACAGGGTCTTCCCGATGACCTTCTCATTCTCATGCTGACTTACAAGATTGAGTTCGTGACCCGAGATGCCATGCGCGACTGCGGCTACTCCTCCTGTTGCTGACTCAACTATGCGCTTGATCATGTAGGGTAGCGCACTGCTTCCAATGTTGAGAAAAGGCCCCGGGTGAAAGTTTGGCACGATCAGAGTCCCCTTCACATTGCCCGACGCCCTTGATCTGAAGCTCAGAACGCTCACGTTGATCGTACTGTCCACGCCGAAGATCTCAAGATAATTCTCGAATGTGGAGAAGTTACCGTCGAGCCAGTCTCTCAAGAAAGCCCTGAAGATCCTCAGGGGCGACGCGCCAAGTGTCTGCATGCCTCGTCGTTCAATGTAGGTTAGGAATGCGAACGAGAAGGCAAATGATACCGCGACCGCCAACGCGAGACTTGTAACGACACCCGTCAACGGGGCGCCAAGCACGGCCGCCAACCCGACGCAAGACGCCGAAGGGTCCGAGACAGCAAATACCGCACGCTTGGTGAGGCTGACAGTTGACATTGAGAACACGGCCATCGATCGTAGTGGCAACAGAACAAAGAGACCCAAGTAGAAAGCATGGAACGGAAACAGGAAGCTCCCGAGAATCCTGCTGACTGCCGCCCCGATCACCATTATGATGATCCACACGAGGCCACCGAAGAGCGACAACGCGAGGACACGTCTGGGAAAGAAGAGCGGATCCGGCCTGACTGTAGCATAGAAGGAAAAGAAATCGGAAAGAAGAGTTGGAACGAGGAATACTAGGAGGCCGGCGACGAGCCCGCGGAGGAGTCCGCCTTCCGTTGGATCTGCTATCAGGAATGCTAGCGTAGAGCCGAGAACATTCACTCCGAAGAGCGAGAGGAGTGTCGTATTTGTCGAAGGAAAGGCGACACGTCGGACGATGTTGTAGTAGGGCGTAGTCTTCTTGATACGCAGATAGTTGTCCTCGGACACACCGCGTACCCCGTGTCCATCAAGCAGCTTTCTTGATGCTTCGCACAACTCGCCGTAGCGCTTCGGGAGACGCTTTCTCGACCAATGTCCCAGTCACGACGACCCGGGCGCCAGCCTTCACAATCTGCCTGGCGACGGTGGGAGATCGGATGCCTCCACCAACGACCACCGGAATCTCAATGTTCTTGCTTACGGCGGCAACCATCTCGGGAGAGATGGGTCTTTCAACGCCGGAACCCGCCTCCAAGTAGAAGAATCGCTTACCCATGAACTGGGCCGCCATCCCGTAGATCACAGCTAGAGGTGGCTTGTCGAATGGGATGGGGTTGACTTGGCCTACGAATGCGGCTGCAGCTCCCCTATCGCCAACGATGACGTATCCCATAGGGATCGGTTCGAGACCATAGCGTTTCACAAGAGGCGCGCCAAGGGCCTGGGCGTGTGTTATGTAGTAGGGATTCATTGAGTTCATGAGGCTCATGAAGAAGATTGCGTCGGCCTCCTTGCTTATCCCGGCGATGTCGTTCGGGAAGATTATGACTGGAAGCCTGGTCCGCTTCTTTATTGCACTGATGACCTCGTCGATATGATAGACAGATACAGATGTTGAACCTCCGACCATGATGGCGGAGGAACCGCTCCTATCTACCGCCTTCGCCAGCGCCCCAGCGTTGGACCGAGTCACCTTCTCAGGATCGAGCAGAGTGAGGTGAATGGCGCCTTGCTTTCTGATGCTTTCGACCAGATATTGCTCGACCCTGCCGGCCATGTGAGACAGCCCTCGCGAAGCTATCGTACACTCAGAACCAGAGAATCGTTATTAAAAGTGCCCCCGCCAACACGTGTGCAGACTAGCATACGCTTCCAAGAATGAGAAGATCGACATCAACTAGGGGAACATCATGGCGGGAGCGCTCTCAGGGGGTGGCAGGGCTTCTGGTTTCGTTGAGATTGCGAGGATTCCCAACTGCTTCATGATGGGGTTCGCGGTCATCATTGGGGTGTTCATGTCGCTGGGAGCTGCGATGCCGATCTATTCTGCTGTTGTCGGATTCCTTGTAGGGTTCATCCTAGTCGCAGGGTCGATGGCCGTCAATGATATTCTCGACGCGGAAATCGATGCGATAAACAACCCTAGCAGACCCATCCCTTCAGGACGCGTCTCGAAGAACCAGGCCGCGGCTTTTGCCGCAATCACACTCCTAGCTGGGTTATTACTTGCATTCATGTTGAGCATTCTCAATTTTCTCATCGCGATCGCAGCGGTAGGACTCATGCTCTACTACAATAGGTCTGGAAAGAGGACAGGCTTGTTGGGAAACGCTGTCGTGAGTGCGAACCTGGCGATACCATTCATCTTCGGCGGAGCCATCGGCGGCATCACTACCACGTTGTACGTATTCGCGCTGCTCGCGTTTCTCGCCGGAATGGGCCGGGAGGTCATCAAAGGAATGGCTGATGTCACAGGCGACTCCAAACGAGGTGTGAGGACGCTTGCAGTGACAAGAGGACTCGAAATCGCGTCGCGGACCGGGGCGCTCTTTTTTGTGGCAGCCGTGCTTCTGAGCGCGATCCCTATTACCCTTAGGATGGTCTCCTGGCTCTATGTGCCGACCGTTCTGATCTGCGATTTGGGGTTCATGTACTCGGCCTACTCGATCGTCAAGGACCCCTCTCCGGGAAACGCTCTCACATCGAAGAATCAAGCTTTGGCCTGGATGCTGCTAGGCCTTATCGCATTCATAGCCGGCGGATTCACCGTGGGCTAGTCTACACTACTCTCACAGACGACCCGTAACTCGGTCTAGGTTCGGATTCATTCGCTCAAGAAAAGGCTCAATACGCTTGACATTCGCCTTGGATGTTGAACAATAGTTGCCGCTCGGGGATTTGCTCTTTGAGACACAATTGATCGAGATCCTTCAGAGCCTATTCGCCCACGAGTTTGACTGGATTTTCGTGGCAATCACGTTGCTGGGTAACGACATGTTTCTTGCTGGCCTAAGTGCCCTCGTCTACTGGTGCTCTGACAAGTCTCGCGGTAGGATAGTCACTTACGTCCTATTCTTCGGTGCGTACCTGAATTTCTTCCTGAAGATTCTCGTACCTTGGCCTCGACCACCAGTCGAACTTCGCATGATCGAGAAGAACGAAACATCGTATGGCTTCCCGAGCGGCCACGTGCAAGACTCAACGACTTTCTGGACCTGGATCGCGCTAGACTTGAGAAGATGGACTCTGGCAGCTCTCGGGGTTGCGATAGTTGCAGCAGTTGGAATATCACGCATATATCTTGGCGTACATTACCCGGCCCAAGTTATCGGTGGTTATACAATCGGCCTAGTGGTTGCTGTTATTGGAATGTTCCTAATGCAGTACCTTCCAGCGCAAACCAAAGAGAACTCGCCGATGCTCGAATCGCTGTTCGGCATCGCCATACTGATTCCTCTGACCGTTGTTGCTGTGTTGGGTGTCATAGCCGAAGGTAACCCTGGCCGGATAGGAGGATACCTTTTCGGTTTCTGGCTCGGTACGCTAGCCGAAGCTCGATTCGTGGGTTTCACGACCGACGTAACTGGTGCTCAGAAGATCCTTCGCATTGCTATAGGTGGTGTAGTCACCGGTGTCTCTGTCTTAGTATTAGGGTTGATCCTCCCTGAAAGCTATCTAGTGCCAAGTTTCGCAAGTTCATTGATCCAAGGGTTAACCGTGGCCCTGATTGTCCCCTTGGTCTTCAGAAGGATCGAACGCAGCCAACCGGGAATCCACTAGGGGGAACTAGCCCAACGGGAACTTGAGATAGCCGCCCGCCTCGCTTATCAGAGGGTCCTCGGAACGCGCCAAACAATGCTTTTAATGGGTGATTTCGAATAGCAGGAACCGCGGGAAGATGAGCGGCTTTGAGGAGAGCTGCGGAAAGGATACGTTTCATCAAATCCAGAGGAAAACGTAAGCTCTCGAAGGAGAGTCTCACAAGCTTTCCCAGAGAGATTATTGGAGCCTTCGTCCGCCTCCCGAAAATCTTCAAGAAGATGGATCTCGACAGACTTCTCGGCGACAAGATCTCCAGAAGCATGAAGTGGAGATATGTCAGAAGGATGGAACGCCTCGGCCTGGTCAGACATTCGACGAAGAAGTATTATCAGAAGCTCTATGATAGCGTCTCGGATTGGATGGAGAAGGACGCGGTTCCGAAGATCAAACATATGGAATCTATTGCGCTCATCGAAAGGATCATCTAGAGACTTCTCGAGTACTCAGCCAACAGTTCTTTAGCCCTGTCGATCCTGATCTTTCTTTCTTCAACCATCTTCTCCGCTATTCTGTCGATGAGATCGCTCGTCGCTCCGGCCGTGGCCGCCACGTTCCTCGCGTGAAGCTTCATGTGGCCTCGTTGGATTCCCTCGGCGGCCAGCGCCCGAAGGGCGGCGAGGTTCTGGCATAGACCGACGGCAGCTATCATCTCCGCTAGCTCGCGAGCGGATCTTACTCCAAGAATCTTGACCGCAACCTTCGCTACTGGATGGACTGCCGTTGCGCCCCCGATCAGTCCTACCGCCATCGGCAATTCAATTTCTCCAACGAGATCGCCGCTGGCGTCTTTCTCCCAACTGGTCAACGGACTGTAATGCCCAGATCTAGATGCATAGGCGTGTGCTCCAGCCTCGATCGCTCGTGTGTCATTTCCCGTCGCCAAGACAACTGCGGTTACACCGTTCATCACGCCTTTGTTGTGCGTTGCACAGCGGTATGGGTCGGAGGCTGCGAAAGCATGTGCGCTAATTATACCGTCCACGACTTCAGCGCCGCCGACAGCTTCCTTCGCGATGGTCACGCGAGCGCGTGCCAGCCTCCTGTCCGCAAGGTTTGAGACGATCCTCAAGTGAACTCGACCGCCAGCGATTCTTTCGATCAGCGGCGCAACGGCCTCAGCCATTGTGTTAACCGCGTTGGCACCCATTGCGTCTCCGCAATCGACTAAGAGCTCCGCAATCACCATAGGGCCCAGAAAGGTTTGGATAACCCTGGCCTCCAAGCCGATGGCTCCGCCACCTTTCGAGACCAACACGGGATCCTGTTCGTTCGCCTTTGCGAGAATCTCGTTCGCGGATGCTAGAATTGCCGTACGCGCTTGGTTTGGATCCGTGCAGCCCACGACTTGTATTTGCCCGATCATAACAGGCCGCGTGCTAGATGTCCAAAAGCCTCCACGCGAGCGGGCCATCTTGGCTGCGTTACTTGCACCTGCGACCACTGAGGGCTCCTCGATGGCCATGGGTATCAGGCGATCCTTGCCGTTGATCAGGAAGTTCACCGCAATTCCTAGAGGCACAGGCATGACGCCGACGACGTTTTCGATCATTCGGTTGGCATCGTCGATCTTTAGCGCGCTCGACTTTCGGAGAATCTCCAGCTCCGCCTCGTCCAGATGAGCAAAGTCGCGGACGAAGCGCAGCCGCTCCTCGGGGCTTATCTTGTAGAAACCGGCAAACTCGGAAGAAGCCAAGCGCATCCCCTCACACAGGCGTGAAGGCGGGCTAATGCGTTCCCACCCTATATCAAACCAGAGGCCTAGCTTTATCCTAAACTGTTAGCATATACCGCAACCCATGGTGAAGAAGACCTACCCATGCATCCAACGGACCAATCTCCGCATTGGCGACGATGTATGGGAGTGGTGCGCGCTCTTCAACGCAGTTCTCGACCAACTAGACTGCGAGAGATGCGAATATCGGATCCTTTATCGAAAACCCCTCGAGCCGCCGAAAGAAGCAGCCGCATAACGAACTGCGCGACCCGATTTCTCCGGAGCAACATCGCACGCCAAGTCAGCTTAGGGCAGTAGTCCCCTAGACACCAGCCATTCTCGTGTTCTTCCAGTGATCACGACCGGGCCTTTGTGCAATTGATCGAGATTCCTGCAACCCGTAAGGAACATCGCCGTTCGCAACTCCTCGATGACTGTCAATAGATCCGCTTTGGCGGCTCCGCCGCTCTTCATCACGGACTTCAGAAGCGGCAATGCTAGCCCTGCGCAGTGCGCGCCGAGTGCGATCGTCTTTGCGACGTGAAGACCATTCCGTACGCCTCCCGAGGCAAGGATTTTCACCCTCGTTGACCTGGCGACTTCTACGATAGTGGCAGCGGTTGGAATACCCCAGTCCCAGAATGACATGCCAAGGCGGGCTTGCCGCGAGCGCTTCTTCTCTCTTGAGCGGTGATACTCCACGGCGGCCCAGCTTGTTCCTCCGAGACCACCGACATTGATGCCCTTCACGCCTGCTCGCTCAACCGAGATAGCTGTCTCCCGAGAGATCCCGGCGCCAGTCTCCTTCACCAGAACAGGAACACTAAGCGTGGATGCGAGTTCTCGAATTCTTGCGAGCGCTCCCTTGAAGCGAGTCTGCCCTTCAAATTGGACTGATTCTTGAAGAGCATTCAAGTGAACGAACAGTCCGTCAGCCTTGATCATATCAACCGCAACCTTCGCGCGATGGATTCCGTCTTCCTTTAGAATCTGCGGGCAGCCTATGTTCGCAAAGATCTGAGCGGAGGGCGCATTCTCTCTGGCCGCTTGAAACGTATAGGCGAGTTTCGGGTCATCGACTGCAGCCCTTTGGCTGCCCAACCCCATTGGGATCTGAAGCTCTTCCGCTACCTTGCCGAGCGCTGCATTGATCTTGGCGGCAATCGGGGTCCCCCCAGTCATCGAGTCTATCATTACTGGCGCAGTAAGCTTGTGGCCGAACAACTCAGTCGTAACGTCGATGTCTTCACGGTCAAGCTCAGGTAGCGCGTTGTGTACTAGAGATACGTCGTCGAATCCCGTAGGCACATGCGCTTGGACGTCCCGGTGAAGTGCAGTTGTGATGTGACTTGTTTTCCGTTCTATTGTCTCACTTACCAACTCGGCTCAATCCCGCCTGGCGTTGACGTACATGGTCTGGGTTATCGCTGGCTTTCGTCGAAGCTACAAGCTCTTCTTGGTGACAGTTACAGTTCCGGCAGTTGCATCGACGAGGACATGGTCGCCGGTTGAGATCTTCTCGACGGGGATCCCGTCAACACACGGGATCCCAGCCAGTATCGCCCCTGTGGCGACTATTGTTTCGGTTTCCTTGTTGACGATTGCGAGGGGTGCCTGATTGTTCTTGGCGAGTCCGTAGATGACGTACGAACCTACGGTCGACCCTTTCCCACATGGGAACACCAAGATCTTTCCCTTGACGGACTTGCCCTCGAGTTCATGTCCCTTCTCAATGAAAAGGCCCGTCTTGGCATCGACTCCTCCGTAGAACCCGATCGGTTCCTTCGATACGAGACCCTCTCCTTCAATCCTGCCTGGGCTGATTGTTCTTCCTTTGAAGACTTCCATTCTCAACTACCTCGGTGCTATCTAGGCGGTCACCTTGTCGAGTATGCTGTCAAGCCTGCCGAAGATTACGCTCTGTTTGCAGAAGCCGGGTAGGTAGTTCGCCGCCTTGCCTGAGTTGACTGCGGTCGTTTTGTATCCCATGTCCTCGATGGGCGAGACCACCATGCATGTGTCAGCGACGACCTTGCCGCCAGCGGCCTCGATGACCTGAGTGAAACCCATTCGGTTCGCGGCTTCCTTTACCATTCTGGATGTGCAGACCCACAGAGGCTTCTTCAACCTTTTTCCTTCCAGCTTTCGTGCGACGGTCATTATCTCCTTCAGCGAGGAGTGAGGGCATCCGAGGATTACGATGTCAGCTTCCTTCCCCGTGGAAAGTTTTGAGAAGGTTTCATCCAGTTCCATGTCTGAGACTGACATTTTTTCGAGCCCTCTAGTTTCCATTAGATGGGCTTCGGGAGTCAGGTCCTCGGCGTGGTAGAGGGCGACCGCGCCGGACGCGGCCATAGCGGCGCCGAGCGCTTTCAGCTGATCTGAACCAGCGTCCTTGATGCCTTTGAAGAATGGTATCCTATTCTTGACCTGTTTGCCGACGACGTAGCCGAGTGCTCCGAAGTCGGCGCTGTCTTCTAGCTTGGCGTTGACTTCGACGAGCATCTGAGGCTTCCTGTTCTCGTCTAGGTGGAGACCATAATCGGGGGTAACACCGCAAAGTGCGGCGGCAAGGGCTGATGGACCTCCCTCTCTGTTCGTTCTTGCCCCGATGATGGAGTTGGCGAAAGAGATTGCGGAGGATTCGGACCAAGCGACATGCTCCTTGAATCTCGGAAGGTTCCCCGCCAAGTAGGGCGTACAGGTCGCGCTGACAACGATGCCCATCTTCCTGAACGCGTTCATGATGCGGAGCTGCTTCTGCGCGAACTCTGGTGGAACGTTCAGTTTCTGCCAGTCTTCAATGTCCATGCCTGCCGGGTTGAGGAAGGTGACGATCTTCACCTTGGCGTCTTTGTTAGCGTAATCTTCGAGGAATTCTACGCCGGGGTCGCCTATCGACTTGTACGAGACCCCCGCCACTTGCGCTGAGTTGACAGGAATCATCTTGTCCGCGCCGTATATCTCGCCGAGCCGGACGAGCAACCGGAACATTCGTTCCATGACTTCTCCTTTCTCGCCGGACAGGATTCGCTCCTCTGCATTCGTCAGATACATTGACCGCTTCAGCTCCAGTCTACTTTCGCGTGATATAGTCGTCCAAGTTCAGCTTCATGGGTAGTGCGGGCCTTCGGAACTCCTTCTTTCCACCTTCAGGTATGGTGAGGTCGAAACCGACCTTGCATGTCATCTGTGTGTCCATGTCCGAGGACGGGTCGAGGGATGACCCCTTCTCCCGTTTCATGATCATGTTCTTGTCGGCCTGAAAACGAGTCGCCAGTGCCCATTCGATCTCGTTCGGGTCGTGGATGCTTATGTCATCGTCGACGACGAAGACGTGTTTCATCGATTTGTGACCCTTGAAGGCGGCCTCGATCGCCTTTCGGCCGTCATCCGGATGCTTCTTGTGTACGCTCACGGCTCCGTGAAGCCAAGAGCATCCTCCAGGCGTGATCAGAACATCCTTGACATCGCAGACTTTTGCGACCTCCCTGTAGATGGTGGGCTCTCTAGGCATGCCCATCAGAGTCTTATGCTCAAGTCCGCCGGGGAGAAGCGCGTGGTACATGGTGCCCTTCTTCACAAAGATCTTCTTCACCTTGGCGACTCGCTGCTTTCGAACAATGTCGAAGGTCTCCGTCAGATCGAGGAAAGGCCCCTCATCATGCATCTCGCCGGTCAACTCAGCTATGATCACAATGTCAGAAGTCGGTACCAGCTGCCCGCCGATCCGTAGAAGCTGCGTCTCCTCTAGCGCGTTAGCGATGTCGACTTCGCTGATGCCGATGTCCACAGATATTGCTGCGCTGACCAACACCTGGACAGGGGCTGAGATGCAGAACGCGAACTCCTTTAGTCCGCGTTCAATGTAAGTGTCAAGATGTCTCTGAAGGATTCGCAGAACGAAGTCGTCCTTTCCCAGGACTTGCGCTCTATGGTAGGACAGATTGATGCCGTACTCTTTGTCGTTGGCGACAACTATCCCTGAGGAGATGTACGGGCCGCCGTCCTTCGGGTAGTATGTTAGAAGTGGCAGTCTTCCCAGGTCAGCGCCTATCTCCTCGAACCCTTGAGCCTCCACGATCCTCGGCTTCTTTGGGTGGTCTATGCCATCGGTGAGCTTTGCGATCAGATCCTCTCTCCGGATTCCCAGACCTGTCGCGACCAGTTCTCGTGTTGAACATATGTTAGCGATGATGGGCATCGTGGCGCCTTTGACATGATCGAAGAGGAGGACGTGGCCATCGAGCATCTTCATCAAAGTGGAGACTTCATACTTCGGGTCCACGGGCTTACTGATCCGTGTCAGCATTCCCTTCTCATCAAGAGTCTTGACAAACCTCGCTAGGTCCATTCTCATTCACCAAGAACGACCGGTGCGTTAATTGCCTAAACCTTAGACCCCTATGGTCGTGCGTAGTGCCTGAAAACCCTTGTTCTCGATCGCCCTTGCTACGCGTTCCTGAAGATCCTTGCCTGGAGTCAGCGCGACCATGTAGCCTCCCCTGCCTGTCCCGGTCATCTTCGCTCCGAGGGCTCCGTTGTTGCGTGCCAAATCTACGAGCAAGTCCAACTCAGTGCATGAGACTTCTATCTCTTGGAGAAGTGTGTGGTTCTCATCCATGTAGTCGCCTACTTTCTCAAGGTTGAATGCCTCAAGTTGCTTCCTTGCGTCTTGTACCAAGCGCTCGGCGGCCCTGAAGATGCGAGTGTACTTCTCAGGCTGCGTTTCCTTGCGCTCCCTCACTCCGCCGACGACGACTTTTGTGTCTGCGACCAGGCCAGTGTTCCCCATCACGATCTCTACCGGCTTCTTCAACTTCATGCGCTCCATCACCTGCGATGCGCCCTCTCGCTTGTACCAAATCAGACCGCCGAACGTTGCCGCGGTATTATCGATGCCAGAGGGGGTCCCGTGATATCCTTTCTCTCCCTCGTACGCTGCCTCGTTTATTATCTCATCTGAATAGTTCAAGCCGAGTTCTTGAGAAAATGCCCGTGCGATTGCAGTACATGATGCAGCGCTTGCTCCCACTCCGCTCGCGGCGATCAAGTCGCCAGCCAAAGTTACAGTGAAGGCGTTGTTCCCCGTGTCGATGTTCATGAACTTGAGCATGCGGTCGAGGGATTCCTTCTGCTGGGCGAGTTTCTCGACCTTGTATCCTTCCGTCTGAGGCCTCTCGTCCTTAAGCTCTACACCCGATCCAGGTCGTCTTTCAACTAGCGCCGTTGTCTTTGCACCGATCGCAGACGCTATGGCAGGAAGGCCGTAGACGACGAAGTGCTCGTTGAACAGTATTACTTTCCCGAAGCCAATGCCCATTCCCAAAACGCAGCACCGCTAGCTAAGTACGTTTGAGCTGCTAGAAAAAAGAAACGCCCAACCGCCAGACCGTTCGGAAGGTCGAGGAAGTTGATCACGTGTACCGAAGTGGGGTTCCTACTTGTGGATTGAGACAGCGAGATAACCTACGACGGAACTGTGGTCTCTCGTGATGTCGCCGCTCGTGCTATAGCCGAGAAGGCTAGCCGCCTTAGCGCCGAGAATCTTCGAGGCCGCAATTGCACTCGCAACCGGACCGTGACCGCACATCGTGATCCTGTGAGCTTCAACCGTCTCCTGAAGCTTGGCGTCATCAAGGGCAAGTATCGCATCGATGACAAGACGGTCTTTTCGCCTTGCTGCATCCGCCGATTCATAGTGAGTCATGTCAGACGAAGCAATCACGAGCGCATCTCTTCCCCGCAGAGCTTGTCCCAGAGCTTTGCCGACTTCGGCGCTAGTCTCCTGATCCTGCATCATCATGCAGATCGGAACAAATTCGAACCTCGTCTGAAGCACATACTGCAGGAACGGAAGCTGAACTTCTATCGAATGTTCGTAGAGGTGGGCGCTATCATCAAGGTCGATGATGCTAGACTCTCTCGAGATCGCCGTAGCTAGATCCCGGTCGATCTCAACTTTTCCGAGCGGTGTCTCCCAGACCCCCTCAAGCATCATTGAGACTCCGCTTCCCTGCCCCGTGTGATTTGGCCCGATGATCACGATCGTGGCGGGCTTCCCGTCGCTCGCGAGCTCAAAGTAGGATCTTGCCGCAACAGGGCCCGAGTAGACGTAGCCCGCGTGCGGGCACACCAACGCGACGAGTTTCCTCTCGCCGACTTGGGCGAGTGTAGGGAGCCGCCCTGGGCCTAGCCGGTGAGTGAAACATTCCTGGATCTCGCGGGTGAGGGCTGTCTTTGTGCCTGAGTAAAAGGAGCCTGCGACCTGAGCCCTTCTCAGTTTCAAAGCTCGCCGCCAACTCTAGGCGCGATCGCAGCCAGCTTGGTCTCGAAATCATCCACCGTTGCTGTGATCGTCCCATCGGCAGGAAGTTCTCCTCGCTCCCGGAGCACTTGCCTCGCTAGCAGCCAGTAAACCATCGCCAAAGCCCGTCTCCCTTTGTTGTTGACGGGGATCGCAAGATCGACGCCAGTGAATGCATTGTCGGTATCACAAAGAGCAATCACCGGCACGCCTGCACTTGTTGACTCCTTGATCGCCTGAAAGTCGGCCCGGGAATCAGTCACTATGACCAGCTGAGGTTCGGCGTGTTTTCGCTGAAGCGGGTTCGAGATCAGCCCCGGCATGAACCTGCCAACCATCAAAGTAGTCCTCGTCAATTCCGAGAACTTCTCGATCGGAGTCTTACCGTAGATCCTCGAAGAGACCGCGAGGACACGGTCGGGCTCGAATTGTGCAATGAACTTCGCGGCCAGCCTGATCTTCTCGTCTGTCTTGCCGATATTTAGGATGAAGAGCCCGTCAGGCCTGACACGATAGATGTACTGCTCCATGTCGCCAGTCTTGATGCGCGTTCCAATGTGCAAGCCGGCGGCAAGCATCTCCTCGAGAGGCAAGAGTAGGTTCTCAACTTTCGGCATCGCCTCTTTCTCTTCAGCCTCAGACACGCCCTATTCCTCTGCGATGTTGTCCTTCCCGATTCGGGTTCACCGTACAAGCCAGCAGGTCATTTAAGGGTAGCAGTCGGCCGGTTGCCACGCGATCAAGAGTAAGCCTTGTTTCGGTGGCTACTTCACTTCGAAATGTAGTCTGAAACCTGTTTCGGCGGGCTCGGTTCTCCGAACTTCTACGGCTCCTACCTCGCCTAGGTCGCGCACATGTGTTCCCCCGCAGGGGATCGGAAGCTGTCCTTCAATAGTCACGATCCTCAGTCTCTCGCTCTTCGGAAGCCTCGAGACGTTCGGTGCATCTGCGATCAGATGCTGAGCCGCGGCTCTGTCCAGCATTCTAACCTCAACGTTCAGCCTTCGCTCGATGAAGCCGTTCGCGAGTTCCTGAAGCCGTTCTAGATCGGAGCTGGAAGGAGCTAGTCCTCCATACCCAACGTAGGGGTCATCTCCAAGCCATGAGTCGGTTGTCTCAACTCGAGATCCGCGAAGAGTTGCAAGGCAATAGTCCAGTAGGTGAGCTGCCGTGTGCCTTCTCATCATCAGGAACCGGTTCGGCCAGTCGATCTTACATGTGACAGAACCGGCACTGGGCTCTCCGTCGACCTTGCCGTAGTGGACGACGACTCCGCTCTGTAGCATCGCCCTTTTCACGTCGACACGGAACGCCGGCCCTTCTATTGTTCCTCGATCAGACGGCTGGCCACCAGATCTTGGATGGAAGATCGTCCTGTCGAGGGCTACGTACGCAGTCTTCTTTTCCTCAACAGCTCGTAGAACATACCCGCTCATCGATTGTGAGTAGGAGTCCTCTAGGTACACGCACGTCGTTGGAGAAATCGTCTCAACAAATTTCATGAGATCTACCAAAGATCTTGTCCCCCAGTTTGCATGCCGTGTCCCTCCGTCTTGATTAGAAGGAGCATGATAGAGATTGTTGCTTCTTCTCGGCCCCTCGCTTCACGCCAACGCCATGGACTTGAAGCCTTCTGTAGCGTCGCTTTAGCACACGTGGGCACCATCCTGAATCTTAGTGTGTCCGGAGCTTTGACGAGTAAGATATGTAGTGCGAATCGACACCATAACTAGGGCATCTTCTGTGTCTTCGGCAAAGCTGAGGCGCAGGTCTTTCCTAGGTCTCCTTGCGGGCGCTTTGGCGACTGCAGTTGGCGTGGCCCTGCTCAGCTTCAAGTTCGAGCAGCCCAAACCAGTCGGAACGGAAACATCGCAGATAGTCCAAGCCGGCACACATACGAGAGCTTCAGGACCAGTCTCGGTTGAGGAAGCGCTTGCAAGACGTAGATCGATTAGGGAATATGCGGACAAGCCGTTGACTATCGATGAGGTCATGCAGCTGCTTTGGGCGGCGCAGGGGATCACTCTTCCACAGTATGGCTTTCGAACGGCACCTTCGGCTGGAGGAACCTACCCGCTTGAGGTGTACGTTGTCACAAAGCCTTCTCGAGTGGAGGGGCTAGACGCGGGAGTCTACCGCTACGAGCCAAGAGACCACACGTTGGTCAAGAGGATCGCAGGCGATTTCAGTCGGGAGCTAATGGCGGCCGCCTTGGATCAGGAGTGGGTCGGTTCCGCGCCTGTGAACTTAGTGATCACAGCCATCTTTGAGCGGACCACGGGCAAGTACGGTGAGAGAGGAGTCAGATACGTATGGCAGGAGACAGGCCACGCCGCCCAAAACATATACTTGCAAGCTGTCGCCCTCAGGCTGGGAAACGTAGTCGTAGGTGCATTCTACGACAGCGAGGTCCAGAGGATCTTGGGACTGTCAGACCAAGAGAAGCCTGTATACGTGATCCCCGTCGGGGTTCCTAGAACACCTTGACGACCAGCCCTGGGCCTGGGCCTCGTAGGATGAGGCCCAATCCGCGGCTGATCGGGCTATCGGTGTGGGCAGCGGGAGCCTTCGTTGTTGTGTTCTTCTTGGTGCTAGGATTTTCGCAGCTGTTCCAGGAGATACCTTCCTACACGGTTGGGGACTTCTCCGCTATGATCCTGAAGGGCGGTTCGCCGGTCGGTTTCAAACTAGCCTACTTCGGAACCGCTCTGCTGGTTATAGGCCAATTCTACACTTTGAGAAAGGCCACGAGGCATGTATCCCAGAGTCGCTTTGGCAGCAGAAGGAGCTGGTTACGCGCGCACTGTTACCTAGACATAGCGGGCACCATTCTACTGTTGATTCACTCGGGTTTTCCGCTAAGCTTCAGATACGCTAACCCGTTCGCCTACCTTAGACCAACCTGGGGCCTTATTGGGCTCGCCGGTGTGCAAGGCTTCGCTGCCTGGCTGGTCTTGATCATGCTGATAAGCGGCCTCGTGGGCGAACAACTACGAGCAAGCCCCGTCCGAAGTTGGCTCTTGAGACCTTGGTTCAAGACTCACATTCTGCTAACCTGTCTACTCTTCCTCTGTGGAATCACCCACCTCCTCATCGTTCTTTGGTTGAAATATGTAACCGCAGGCTGAAGCATTCAGGCTAGGTCTTGGGCAATGCAAAGAGCCAGACTAAGAATCATCGGAGCGCGATGCTCCACATGCATCCTTCCCATCCGCAGGGTGCTGGAGAAGGCTGATGGTGTGAAATCGGTCGGGGCGAACTACGTAGCAGATCTGATCTTAGTAGACTATGATGAAAAAGTGATCGACATAGCAGCGATCCTAGCCCTAATTAGGAAGGCTGGCTATGATGCCGTAACACTGGCCAGCCCGTACTGGTGAGATTTCCTTAGTGCTCATTTTTCGTATTCAGTGTGCGCGCGCCAGCCCGCCGACACACAGGACTGCGCCTCTTCGATCTGTTCGCTCGCACGTTGATCCTAGTCTAGATCCGCAGGACCTTCGTGACGAATGATGTTCTGAACTTCTTCTTGACTTTCTCTACAGGCTCGCCAAGTATCTGTATCCGTTCCAAGCGGCACGTTCCAAGTCCAGTCTCGTCTGCCAAGCGCAGGTGCTTCACGCTTTCTGGACATATGCCCATCACAGCAGCACCGATGGCGTCTACCGCGACGGGATCCGTTCCTGCGATAACTAGGTTCATCTCTACGGGATTGCCGCTTGTCTCGTGTCCCTCGCCTGCAATTATGCCGTCTATGACTGCTACACTCGGTCCTATGATCGACGCCAAATCAACAATCTTCTCGCTTAGACGGACGTGCATTGACCCTTTGGGCGTCACCGCTCCCATCATGTTCTTCAGACTCAAGGTTACCCCGGCCCACCTGTGCGGTTTGAGTTTCGGAAGGCTCACAATCGTGCTCCCCAAGGCCGTCTTGGCTATCTTCACTTTCCTCAACGCCAATGGACGTGGAGGATTGATCTCAACGAATTCGTCCTTATTGAGGTCAAGCATTCTCACCTTCCATCTTTCTGCAACCTCGTTGACGCCCGCAATCTTGAAGGCGTCGAAGGTATCTCCGAATCCAGTTCCTTCACCAATGATGATCTCCTTCACGTCATGTTGCCTCAGAAACGCGACTACTCCTTCGATGACCCTGCTGTCCGTTGTGATTCCTGTTGATGGATGATCCGTGGTTACGTAGTTGGGCTTGATCAGGACCGGCTTTTCCGTGGAGACGGCTTCAGCTGCATCTACCATCTCCAGCGCTTTGACGGTCATATCAGAGGCATCTTGCCCCTTCACAATTGCAACCTTGCTCACTGACACATCGGGCAACTTGATCTCCGACGACTATTTGAACCGAACCATCCGCCAGTAACATGTCCCCGTTTTCAAGATCAAAGACAAACACCTTGACCTATGGCTGAGATCGTCTCGGACTCCGCTTTGCTTGGTCTTTGGGAATGTTTATGGAAGAGCGCCCTCGAAGCCGCACAGGGTTGAGAATTTGGCCAGAACGGTGTTGGTCCACGAGTGGCTAGGTCTGCTCATAATCGTGATCGCTATTGCTAGCCTAGCTGGCACTGTTTGGAGCCTCGTTCAGAACGTCTACTTCTATGAATGCCCGACCCTACCACCTGAGATTCACGACATGGTGAGGTGCCCCGGACTCGTACAAAGAGTGAGCTGGAACGTCCCAGGACTCATCATAGGTTGCATTGTTCTGCTGTTCGGCCTGTGGACCTACGTGAAAGGCAAGAAAGGCGTTCCACTCATCTCCGTAAGATCAGCTGATCACAGCGAGCAGGTTGCTATCCTGAGACCGGATTGAATTCGATATGCGTATGCTCGCCTTTCACTCAGTCATGTGTGTCACGCAAGCTGGAAAACATGGACAGCGTGTCGCATCAGCGCTATACGAACACGGTGCTATGCCGAAATCGCAGACCATGATCTGACTTGTTCCCGTTGAGGCGTGTCATTCAAATCATCGAACCTAGACTATGCCCTCTCCTTGGTACCCGTCTGCGGAGGTTGAGCCCGTGAAGATCGTGATATTCGGACCACCCGGTTCGGGAAAAGGAACATACGCTTCTAGGCTGAGCAAGAGGCTGGGCATTCCGCACATCTCGACCGGTGACTTGGTCAGGGAAGAGATACGCAACCAAACACCGCTCGGAAAAGCGATTGAGAAGTACAGCAGCTCTGGCACGTTGGTGCCGGATGAGATCATCACCGAGATATTGAAGAAACGCCTAGCCTCTGAGCTGTTGAAGGGATTCATACTCGAAGGTTACCCAAGAACCGTCGGCCAGGCCATGGAACTCGAGAAGATCACAAAGGTCGACACGGTGGTGAATCTCAACGTGCCTGACAGCGTAATTGTGGATAGGCTATCAGCGAGACTACAATGCAAGACGTGTGGCACGATTTACAATGAGAAAACGTTGAAGCCCAGGATTCCAGGCAAGTGCGACAAGTGCGGGGGCGAGCTATTCAGGCGTGTAGACGACCAGCCCGAAGTCATCCGCGAGCGCCTCAAAGTCTATAGAGAAGCATCTGAACCTATCGTAAACTTCTATTGGTCAAAGAACCTGCTCAAGGACATAAGAAACGACGACCCGAACGTCGACCCTGAGAGAGTTGTCGATCAGATCATGAAACTGATCTAGCCACGCCCGACTGCATGGAATCGCCATGATTACTTCAGGTTGAAGCGAGTCCGCTCAAAGGTCCTTCAAAGCCTTCTCTGAAAAGCCCAGAAGGAATTCTCTGATATTGTTCAAGTCTTGCTCAGACGGATAGTTTACGTACTCGCCGACCGGCTCGAAGACGCTGTACCCTGACTCTTTCAGTTTGGAGACGAGGCTGGCTCCAGCTTTGCCACCCCACAGCCTCGTTACGAGCGCTGCTGCATGTTTTCCTTCGCCGAGCTTCTTAACCCTCAACAGCTCTAGCAGGTTGCTGACCGGCGGGAAGACATCCGCCTCGTAAGTCGGAGTTATGAAGACCGTTCCTGCGGAGTCAACTATGTCACTCAATATGTCATTCACTTCGTCTTCTACAGCATCGTGTAGGATGACTTCCTCAGCCTTCTTGAGAACCATAGAAGCGAAGCCTGCAAGCTTCTCAGTGAAGCCGTACATCGAGCCGTATACGACTGCGATCTTCCTCTTCTTCTTCAGCGTACACCATGACGTTGTGGTTTCAGTAAACTGCTTAATCCTGCTCCTCAGCACGATCCCGTGCGCCGGAGCGATCATCCTGACGCTAAGTCCAAGCTTCTTGACCTTCTCAAGGTCATGCAGGACCATCCGCCTGTATGCAACAAGGACAGTCGCGAAGTACTCCTTCGCTTGCCGCACGTAGGAAGAGAAGTCAACCTCATCATCGAATACTGGCTTCTCTAGGGCTCCAAAGGCTCCGAAAGCGTCCGAGGTGAACAGGATTCCTTCATCCTCCAAGTACAGGAAAATGGCGTCAGGCCAGTGTGTCCACGGCAATTCGATCACTCTGAGGGTCCTATTTCCAACTCTCAATGATTCTCCGTCCTTCAAAACACTGGGTTCGATGTTGAACAGTCTCTTCATGAGCACCGAGGCTCTCGACGTCGAGTAGAGTCTCGGGCTCGCAAGCCTGCGCGAAGCTTCCTTTATCAGGCCGCTGTGATCGGGTTCCGTGTGGAGGATGGCGATATGTTTGATTCTACTAGGCTCCACGATAGCTCTGATCAGGTCAAGCAATTTGTCCGGGGGTAGAATCCTCTTTGATGAATCTACTAGCAGGTATTCTCCTTCGCCTCCGATTAGGTAGGCATTGTAATTGATTCCATCAGGTATCGGCCAGATGTTCTCGAAGAGTTTGCTTTCGCCGTCAGGTATGCTTAGCCAGTATACGTCTGTACCTATCTCCCTCCAAGAGGCTTGATACCTCTTCTCCAACCGCTTCCTCACCACCGACTTCGACGGGCTCATTACTCAGGTGGCACTTTCCGATGCTTACATCTTGTGAAATCTACGCATCGTCTTACCGAAGTGGATAGAACCTTCTTGCTCTAGCTAGGTATCCGGGCCATTCCCGCTAGGGCCTTCCTCTTCTCCGCGTCTTCCTCGATTCTAATGAGCTCGTTGAGTTTGGAGACGCGCTCGCCGCCGACGACGCCGCACTTTATCATTGGACAGGACAGGCCGACCGCGATCTGTGCCAGTTCTCCTGAGCAGACTTCCCCTGAACGATGTGACATGACGGTCACGTAGCCCGCGGATTGGGCCTTCTCGACCGCTCTCCTTGAGTCTGAGAGTGTTCCAACTTGGTTCGTCTTGACGATCATGGCGTTGGCGGATCCGTACTTGAGCGACTGATTGATCCTCGCCGTGTTGGTGACGAGAAGATCGTCGCCGCAGATTAGCGTACTTCCAGCCTTCTTCCGGAGCTCTGCGAATGCTTCGAACGCGTCCTCATGCAGCGGATCCTCGAGGTAGACGAGCTTGTAACGATCAATCAGGCTCAGCATGAAGTCCATCTGCTCGCCTTCGCTGAGCCTTTTTCCATCTCGTTTGTAGATGTAGACCCGCTCTCTCTCGTCCCAGAGGCTTGAGGCTGCAACGTCGAGACCGACTCTCACGTCTACTCCGGTCGTCAGTGAGACGGTTTGGCATGCGTTGGTGATCAGGTCGAGTGTCTGTTCGGTTGTCATGTCAACCACCCAGCCGCCTTCGTCGCCCTTTCCAATCATGGCTGATCCCTTCTCTATGGCGAGCCTTGCAATCTCGGCGTGGGTCCTAGTATTGGCCTCCGCTGCCTGAAGGGCGGACGACGACGATGTCGGGACCACCAAGAATTCCTGAATGTCGGTTCGCTTGCCCTTCGCATGTGCCCCTCCGCCGACGACGTTTCCGAGCGGCAGAGAGATCCTGACCTTCGTCGAACCGGCGAGTTTCCGATAGAGTGGTATCTTCTGAACCATCGATGCGAGTAGCGCGGCGGCGACAGAGACTGCGTAGGCTGTGTTCCCGCCGATCCGAATGAACCGTTCGGTTCCGTCTATCTCATGCAGCTTTTCGTCGATTTGCTGTTGGCGATCGGCGTTCATTCCGGAGAGCTCAGGGGCTACGAGTTCCCTGACCCGTTCAACGGCTTCGTCAACTCCGCCGTCCGGGAAGGGTTGAACCTCCCACTTTCCACGGCTCTTTCCTGAGGGAGCGGCTACTCGGACCATGACTCCCTTGCTTGCCACGTCTACTTCAACTGTAGACTCTCCGCGGCTGTCGAGGATTCTGCGGGCTCTGACGCCACTGATCTTCGCTGGAACCGGCAAATCGGACGCCTACTGGACTTGACTGCGTTTTCGTGCAGAAACCTCACTGTACTTGAGGAACTCGTCGATCACTTCAACGTGGGATATGAACATCCGTCTGCAGCAGTAGCGTTTCATGCCCAGCTCGTCGAGAATCTTGCCGGGGTTTTCTCCCAGTTTGGTGCGGCGGGCAAACTCTTCCCAGCGGTCACCGATGACCTTTCCACATGTGAAGCATCGCACGGGAATTATCATTATGAGACCAACTCATGCGGCCTAGCGGTAGGACTTCTGCTCCCTTCGTCTTGCCCCGGGGCCGCCGAACTTCTTAGGCTCCTTCCTTCTTGCGTCTCCTGCCAGCATCGTTCTGTCGAAGCTTGTAAAGACTCTCCGGAGCTCAGCACTCCTAGTATACTCAACGAGTGCGCGCGCGATCGCCATCCTAGCGGCTTCAGCCTGCCCCATGACGCCTCCTCCGTGAACCCTGACACGGAGATCCACCGTGTTCAGCCGATCACCTGCAAGCGCTAATGGCTCCGAAATTCTTGCGCGGGCGAGCTCGGGCGAGATAGTGTTCACAGGGAACTCGTTCACAGTCACGTTGCCGTGACCCGGCTTGATGACAGCGCGGGCGATAGCAGCCTTTCTCTTTCCCGTAACCAGGAGTATCCTCTTCCGTTCGCTCATGCCTTCCAGGGTCCCCCTATCTCCTCAGAGAGCTCACCGACCGTAATGTGTGGGCACCTGAGCTTTGAAGCCTCAGCATCAGGGATTCTGACCGTGGGCTTGTCGCGATACTCTTCAGGGGTGCCTATGTAGACGCGAATTCGCTTGAAGGCAGCGCTTCCTTTTGGCTTCCTTCGAGGAAGCATGCCCCGAATCACGCGGCGCACGTAGGTGTCGGGTCTTCGAGGATGAGTTGGAGCCTTGTACTGAGACGCCAAAGTCCTTGTCTCGAGCCGCCGCTTTGCCTCCTCAACGATGTTCGTTTTCGTGCCAGAGATCACCGCGTTCTCGGCGTTGAAGACCACAACCTCGTCTCCTTGTAGTGCATGCTTAGCGGTGAAGCTTGCGAGTCGCCCTAGTATCAGGTTGGAGGCGTCGATGATGATGCGCTGCTTCGACATTCGGTTTCACCTCAGGATTCTGACTTTGCTCCCATTAGGATGATCGTCTGCGAGCTTGGTTAGGCTGAAGCATGATCCGCCCGCCTTCTCGATCTTTGTCCTCGCGGTCTGGGAGAACTTGAATGCCCCAATATGGATCGAGTGGTTAATCGACCCCGCTGCTAGAACCTTGCCCGGAACCGCGACGATTTCACCTCTCTTCGTATTTCTTGTGATCCTACTCAAATTGACCGCGACTCTGGACCGCTTTGGTTTGGCGAGGAACCCTGCTACACGCAACCATATCGGCGACTTGTTTTGCCTCCCCTTCCTCTTTAGGGCAGAAATTGTATCGTTGAGTTCAGGATTCGTAATTCCTCTTCGCATTATCGTCACCCATCACTTCTGTTCTGCTTGGACTAGCGCGGTCATCGCCTCAGCCTTCTTGCTGAGGCCCGCCGCGGCCTCCTTGAGGATTCTTCTGGGTGGAAGAGCCCCAGTAGCCTCGATTTGGAACACGAACGTTGTGTCGTCGCCTTTGACCTCGACCGGCCGAGCCTTCCGTTGATCCAAAGGAACTGCCTGTTCCACGCAGACCATGCACAGGATGCAGGCAAGCTCACTCTTGATGAAGATTTTTCGTGCGGAGTCGGAAGCAAAGACGTGTGTAGGGCAGCAGTTGATGACCTCTTCTGGGTTTGAGAGGTTCTCAGGCCGAAGCGTGATCATAGGCAGGTACTTGTATGCAGCGACTGAGGCTGCCTGCCACTTCGCATGCTCCGACCCCCTTCCCAAGCGTGCGTAGGCTTCGAGCCTGACCTTCTGTCCAGCTGCAAGTTTCAAGATCGGTATCTTATCTGATACGGGAACGACACCTGCGGCTGGTTTCAGATCACCAGAACTAACTGCGATCGTCTGCTCGGTCGCTTCGGCCTCGAGCACGAAGGAAGCTGTACACTTTGCACATCCCAAGTCACTCTTACAGTCGCATTCTTCCCGCGGAACATATGCATCCAGATCGGTCTTTAGAGGGATCAGGCCGAGCCGATGTGCGAGGATCTCATCATACATGACGGAGGTATTCTCGACGAAGATTACGTCCTCGATCGCCATCACGGGGACATCGGCAAGCATCGCGCGCCGGAGGGCGTTAGTGAATGCGGGGAAGCTTCCCCGCAGGATGAACCTGAGCGACTCTCCTCTTTCCTCGAGGATCTCAACCTCCATGACGCGCGTGACCTTCTGTCGTGTTACTCCTAGTTGTTTCTGGCAGGGCTTCAGTCTAGGTTTTCAGGGCGCTTATAAACCATTGCGGGTGCGAAATCGAAATCGAACGACAATGAAACACGAGAAAAATCATGCGTGTCGCAAGAAAGACTCGATGAAGACCTTTGTTGAGAGTTGATACTGCGTAACCGCCGCTAGTACACTCTCTCTCCCAAGAGTTCGTCTCGGATCTGATCCGAGGATTTCCCTTCGGAGTGAAGCTTGATGATCTTGTCTCGCATTTCTTCTAGATACGTCCGAGGTCTCTTGATGACCTCGCGTGGATTGAGGACGATCTTCCCTAGCGAGGCGAACAGCATCTTTGGCCTGAGCTCTTCGAACTTTCGGAGATCCGCAATTATTTGAGGCACATCGTCTTCGGTCCTTGGTGTCTTGGGACGCTCGCCGACCCACATGTCACGCGAAGATCTCGCCTGCTGCGGGATCTGGGACCTGGTTTGGATAAGCGAGTTTGTAGAATCTGAATTAGCAACTGAAGAAAACGGAGGCCGAAGGAACCTGTTACAGTCGAAAAAGGGGCCTACAGTCTACGTCGGCGATATCGTAACCGGTACGTGCTCTGACGAAGTCAGCGGTGCGTTGCAATGCGGGCAAAATCTTTGTCGCAAACCATTCATCTTGATGTAATCGTGGAGGCCTTTCGTGATCTCTGTAAAACTGAGAAGCGTACCCCTCGGACGTCCTGTCAGCATGGAAAGCACGTCATCAACAACGACGCTCTGCTCAGTCAACGCGTTTCTCTTGCTCATCGAGACTTTCCTCAACCACCATACGGAGGGCGATGCTCATTTGAGAATTCAGTATACAATCACCGTCAACAACGGGCTCCCGAAAGCATCTGCTTAGACAGTTTTGGTTCTATCTTAGACCAACCGAAGGCACCTACTTGGCTTCTCTGCTGACCAAGGCGCAGTAACCGCTAAGCCAATCTGAAGAAGAACGGTAGCCTTTACACACAAGAAGATGATGCCGATGTCTGAGGCTGTTAAGACTTCTCTTGAAGTAGCTGGCGTGGATTACAAGATTCACATCACCGAAGGCCCAACAGTGACGGCGCAAGATGCTGCAACCCAACTTCAAGTCCCGCTTTCGATGATTATCAAGAGCATAGTCTTCACAGATCAGAAAGATTCACCTGTGCTGGCAATAGTCACGGGAGACAAGCGAGTGGACAGAAGAAAACTCTGTACTGCCGTGGAGGCGTCGAAGGTTAGGATCGCCCCCGCCGAGGCCACGAAAAACTTGACAGGCTTTGAGGTCGGCACAATGCCGCCTCTCGGTCATAAAAACCGAATACCCACAGTCATAGATCGGAAGGTTATGAGTCTCAGCAAGGTCTACGGTGGGGCAGGAACGCCCGAGGCGCTGATCGAGATCAACCCGCGTGACATTGCTAGACTTACAGATGCCAAGGTGGCAGATATCTGTGAATAAGCGACACGACACCAGCGAGAGCACATGATTCTTCTTACAGGCCCAGCGGGAAAGACCGGGCGGGCGATGCTGCCACGATCGAGAATGCCGTTCCGAAACTTGTGCTCAGGGAGATGAGACTATGAGAACAACGCATTGCCTGAAATCATCACAACTGATGGGAGGAACCTGCTCCAGGGAGGAGTAGCGAATTCACGAAACCGAGCTAGTCGAGCCGGAAACGTCCACAAAAGTGTTTTAGGGAGATCGCGCCGACATGCCGCACCGGCTGCTCAACGGTCGACTATCTTGCGGGCGATCAGAACGCCAGCTCATGAATCTGTTTTGGACACTATCGGAAATACGCCTATGCTCAAGTTGGCGATACTACGCAAAGATCCGCCTTGTTGCGTCTATGCGAAGGCAGAGTTCATGAACCCAAGTGGGAGCGTCAAAGATCGAATAGCAAAATACATCGTCGAACAGGCAAAACTTAGAGGACTTCTGAAACCGGGCTGTACCCCAGTCGAGGCGACGAGTGGAAACACGGGCATCGCTTTGTCGATGGTAGCAGCGCCCAAAGGCTACAACATGCCTGCCGGATTCCGCGAAGCGAGAATTCATCGGTCGGTCTGTCGGTAAATAGCGAGTTGAACCTAAGGCAGAGCTTTGCTGAGGATTCGACTGGTGAGATGACTTTGAAGGGCACGGTAGCGTACGTCCCATACCAGCCCAAACGCATTCTCAACGTCCACAAGCACGTGGATGGTGGCTGGTTTTGGACGAAGTACAGCGCTCATCCCTACGTGGGCTGTCAAGAAGGATGCGTCTACTGCTACTGGCGGGATGAGAAGTACAACATGCTGGCACGGGATCCAGCAGCCCACCATCTTCCTGATCCCTTTTCGCAGTACATTAAGGTCAAGACGAATGCGGCTGAGCTCCTGCGGAAGGAGCTGTCAAAGGTCCGGAGGGACGTGATAGCCGTCGGCGACTACCAGCCCGCCGAAGCAAAATACGGCCTCTCTCGCGAGATGTTGAAGGTCTGTGCTGAACTTGGTTTCCCAACGCTGATCCTGGAGAAATCCCCACTCGTCTTGAAGGACCTTGACCTAATGTCACAAATCAACGAACGAAGCTGGGCATGCGTCATGTTCAGCATAGTTCGTCCTGACTCAGGGGGCTACGGACAGATCTTCGAGCCGTATGCCCCGAGGATCGAGGGCCGATTCCTGACAATGAGGAAGATTGCGGACTCAGGAATACTGACGGGCACGGCCTTCATGCCGATCTTACCCTATGTCTGCGACGACGACTCGAACCTAGAGGCCGTTGTGAAGAAGACCGCGGAGAATGGAGGTAAATTTGTGCTTGCCGCTGGGCTGACAATGAGCGGAGCGCAAGCTGTTTACTTTCTCGAGGCATTGAAGAGACATGAGCCTGCCCTCGTCAAGAAGTACAAGAAACTCTACGGTGAGGCATACAGCTCAGTCGACGCAAGCTACGCCTGCAGGATAGGACTGAAAGTGAGAGATTTCTGCGCGAAGTACGACATCCTCGACAGGATGCCCCGCTACATTCAAGACGGCCAATTGGCGATGAACAAGCGCCTTGCTGAAGAGATCTTCAAGAAATGCTACCAGATGGACCTGGAGTCTGCCCCGTCCTACAAGATCTGGGCCTACCGGAGGGCAGGATGGACTATCGACGAGCTAGACCATAACATCTTGACACTGTACGAGAGACGCGGACTGAAGGGTTTGCAGGCGCTTCCGAATATTGGGGCGAGCCTCGCCGCCTTCATAGCAGAAAGACTCGACACACTCAGGTCCAACGGGACTGAACGGACCATCTCAAGCGAGGCCTAACCCGGTCACCCTTATACGAGGCCCGAGCCATTCTCCACAAGGTCTGCTAATGCCTCGAAAGCTACCCAAGGCCTACCTCGCTAAACTGAAGGAAGAACGCATACGCCTGGCCGATTCGAAACTGAAGAGGGAGGCGAAGGAGAAGAGGCTGGCCGAGGAAGGCTTGTCAAGGGTAGGCATGTTGAGGTCCTTCGAAGGCGAATGCGTTGCTTGCGGTCAGCACACCAGTTTCACAGTTGATGATCTGGGATACTGCAAGTGTAGCAAGTGCGGGTCACAAGCAAACTTCAGGCTTGGTGTACCGTGACGTGGCTATCGTCCTACTTCTCTGACGAATAGGCCTAGGAACTCCTGCAGTCGTGAGCTCGGAACTATCCCACCCGCGGCAAGCATGTGCCCGCCGCCTGTGCCGCCAACCCCGCGGGTAATCTTGATCATCAGCTTCCCGAGGTGTCGGCCGCATTCATCGGTGCCTCGAACTGAAATTCGCGTGCGCGAGGGCGATCCAGCAGTGTCGTAGGCGACGCTTGCAACCACATTTGGAACACTCAACAGCAGTTCTGCACTCGTTCCAAGCGCCAGTCGGCGTGCCTTAGCGATCGCTACTCGTTTCCTCACTTGCGCTCTATCAGAGAGCTGCTTCCGCATCTCGACCATCCTTGCGGCTTGCTCGTCAGCAAGTCGACGCACCGCGCTCATCCGGTGAGGCAGCTGAAGGGTCGCGAGTTTACTCACGATCTCTTCAAGGAGACTAGTCGTGCACTTGTCGGTGGAGAGTGCGAGTGCAAGAAGGTGACCCTCATACGCAACGAGGTCCCGGTTGGTTTTCAGTAGTACCTCGCGGGTGAGACGTCCGGATACCGGCGGATCAGTCACAGCACCGTACGCGGCTAGATTGACCGCTTCTTGAGGCAACTGATTTCTCAGCAAATCCCAAACTAGCACGCTTGCGCAATCTTTCAGAGAATGACGGACGATCACTTTGGCCTTTCGAAGCGACCGCTTCCCTTCGACAGAAAGCAGGTGATGATCTACATATAGAATGTGTCTCGCGGTATCCGGAAGACGCCCAATCACTTCACGCCTCTCGTCGAGCCCGAGATCTGCAACTACAAGCCAATCTAGACTACGCGGCGTATTGGCGAGAACCTCCTCTATATCTTCGTATCCTGTGAGAGCGAAGTGACAACGGGTAGCAGAACGGACAAGCGCTGCGCTTACCAGCCCATCGGGGTCGTCCCTGTGGGATACACAGAAGACCCTAGAAACGGAGGGAATGTCCACTCGAGCGTTATGCGACACAGAATTCCCCATCTAGAAAGATGCATTTCTCAGGAGCTAGCATTGGTTCGAGTCTTCAATGTTCCGCTCATGTGGACGTGCAAAAACGTCAAAATACCTTCGGGCGCTTGATTGCTATGCTCTGGCGATCCGACAATCTTCCATGCATTCAGTATTTCATATCCCGGCTGGACCTGATGATCAGGAGCGTTCTCTCGCTAGCTTTCGATTGGAAGCTTCTCGTTGATCCTGATGAATGCCTAGGATATGGAACACGCGTAGAACGATGCCAAGTGCACGCGATCTCCAACAAGGACGGCGTGAGCGTCGGGGATCGGAAACGATGAATAGGCTGCGGACTGTGTGTTACGGGGTGTCCCAACAATGTTGCAAGACTTCAACGAAAGCCGGACGCCGAAATAGTCCACCCTCCCGCGGACTTTGCCATTTGGGGACACAGGCGCCTCCTCAACCGCGGTTTGATCGAGTAGCCGTTCTTGTGGCGAGCCTGCTCCTAGTATGTGTGAGACTCCTTTAAGGGTTAGATGTGGATGCGCCCGCAAACGTTTGGTAGACCTACCTCACTAGGAAAACGGGTGCTGTTGGGTTTTCCCAGCTCGAAAGGTTGCCCCAGTATAATAAGGACCACTTGGCACTACTGCACTGAACTTAAGCATACGGGAAGTGAGTGTATGCCGTCTGAGAAATCGGTCTTCACCAGAAACGTTAATCCTGCGATCTTGCAGTTCCAACCTTACATACCAGGGCCGACAATTGAAGAAGTCATTCGGTCGGCACACGTCTCGCCTGAGAATACTGTCAAGCTATCGTCAAACGAAAATCCACTCGGCCCCTCGCCGAGAGTGATAGAGGCTATTCGAGAGGCTGCTACACGAGTTTTCCTGTACCCAAGCTCGAAGTGCCAGCGTCTGCGAGAGGCAATAGCAAGCGTTCTAGGGAATGGCTTAACGCCCGACAACATATTGGTCGCCGCAGGCTCAAGTGAGATCTTCTCATTCATAATAAGAGCATTCTCTAACCCATCGGATGAGGTTGCCTTCGGTGACCCCAGTTTCTCACTTTATCGCGATACAGCAACCGTTGACGGACGAATTGCTACGCCAATTCCGCTTGACGAGCCGCTCTTTGATCTTACCTCCTCCGCAATAAGGCAACGCTGCAGTGACAAAACACGAATTATCTTTGTCACTCGACCTAACAACCCTACAAGCCGTCTCGTCCCGCCGGACGAAGTCCGTAGAATCTGTGAATACGCCAAGGAGAGTGTTGTTGTCTGTGATGAGGCGTATGTTGAATTTGCTGAAGGCTACCCGGATGTCTCGGCTGTAAAGCTGCTTGAGGAGTTCGACAATCTCCTTGTTACACGGACCTTCTCCAAAGTCTATGGTCTCTCCGACATGAGAGTCGGCTACGCGATCGGTCCGCCGGAGGCGATTGACATACTCTTCAAGATCCGACCGAAATGGAACAACGGCGAACTCGCTCAAGAAGCAGCAATTGCCGCTCTGCGCGACCGTGAGCACTTTGCCAAGACTTTGGCCACCGTCCATGAGGGTCGAAGATTTCTGTGTGAACAATTGCAAAGGTTGGGCTTCGTGGTCACCCCTGAACCCCAAGGGAACTTTGTCTTCGCCACTCCTTCACCCTTGGAAGTCAAAGCGGAGTCCCTTCTCAGAGAACTGATGATGAGGGGGATTGCCGTCCGAGGTCCGCCCACGGATTGGACGCTCAACTATCTGAGGATCAGTGTGGGGACAAGAGCACACAACGAGAAGTTGCTTGCTGCGATTAGTAGTCTTCTCGGTGAGATGAGTTAGGCCGTTAGTCATAAATAGTTTCGACATCAGCCCAGCACGGTTGTCCTTGGGAAGATCCTCCGGAAGAATTACACTCGGCTTTTCAGGTCTTCAATACCCGCTGGCCGAGCTAGTCAGGTACTCCTTGCTGGCCGAGCGCCTTGGCTATGAGTCGATATGGATAACAGAGACTCGACAGTTTACCGACGCCATATCCGTCCTCGGCGCACTTGCAGCGGCAACAAAGAGCATTAAGTTGTCCAGCGGCATCATCCCAATCTACACGCGGACAGCACCATTGATCGCTCAGAGTTACGCCACACTTGACCGGCTCTCCGAAGGAAGAATCATACTTGGGATAGGGCCGGGCGCCAGCTTGTTCCTCGAAAGACAGGGGCTCTCATGGACCAAGCCCTTGACGGCTATCAGAGAATACGTGACAGTGATCAGAAGACTTCTACAAGGGGAGACTGTAAGCTTTGAAGGCGAGGTCGTGAGAGTCAAGGATTGCAGGCTTGAAGTGATGCCCCTCCAGGAGGACGTTCCTATCTATGTTGCAGCCTCTGGACCACAGATGATCAGGCTCTGTGGTGAGATAGCTGACGGCGTCATTCTGAATTGTTTCACTCCTCTCAGATACCTCGCCCGGGCTGTCGAGCTAGCGCGTGAGGGAGCCGAACATGTGGGAAGAAACCCGGCTTCCGTGGATGTTTCGGCGCTTATCTATGTGAGCGTAGACGAAGATGTTTCCAAGGCCTGTGGCGTGCTTAAACCCGTCCTGGCGCAGTATCTCGCCCAGCAGCCTCACATCGCCAGAGACAGCGGAATGAGTGACGAAGCAATTCGAGCAGTAAGATCAGCTTTCGCTGACAAAGGTCCACAAGACGCAGGAAAGTTCATAGAAGACGCCGTTGTTCAAAGCATCAACATCGCTTGCGCCCCCTCTGAATGCAAAAAGAAATTGCAGGCCTACCGCGAGGTTGGAATTGACTTGCCGATAGTGATGACATTATCAAACACGAAAGAGATCATAGGCCTTCTCGGGCCACGATCCAGTTAGCCAGCATTAGGAGAAGCACACCCTCACAATACTTGCGACTTCAAGAAACGATAGAGTGAGTGTGAGGGCTACGAGACAAAGCACTGCTTTGCGTGCAATACTAGTTGTTGATTGCGGCAGTAAGAAGGTAAGCTCAATCGAGAGAGCTGTCTTCCAAGAGGGGTTCGAACCGCGAGTAGTACGGATGAACGAACTCAAGGATGTCGGCCTGAAAAGCTATGCGGCCATCATAATATCTGGTTCTCCCACACTACTAATGGAGATTAATCACGACACATATGTGGAGTTGCTTAGCTTCATCCGGAACGTCAGCTGCCCCGTCTGGGAATATGTTTTTTTGGGAATATGTTTTGGGCATCAGGTGATCGGGCTCGTCTATGGCGTGAATGTGTTCAGAGGACCGGGACGCAGGACGCCTGAAACGATCTATGTCGTTCAAAGAAACAGACTACTCGAGGGCCTTGAGAGGACGTTCTACATGGATGAAGATCACTGCGAGGGGATCACCTTACCAGACCAATTCATACTCCTAGCGAGATCTGGAAGCTACGATGTCGAAGCTATGAAGCATAGGGACAAGAATGTCTATGGCGTTCAGTTTCACCCAGAAAGCTCTGGTGAGCTCGGTAGGAGAATAATCCGCAGCTTCCCAAGGCTCTGTAGTCCGGAGACCTTGTCACAATCCTCTAGATCATAAAGTGACTGTAGGAGTTCGGCAACAGTCTACCTAAGTCGATCGAGGCTTCCACTGTTCCAGCTGGTAACCAGTATCGGTGGTTCCGCTACGATTACGTGCTGGCATACCTTATATGTTCAAGATGGCCGATGATTCTGTGCACAGAGAGGACGTTTTTTGGTCGTAGATACTGTGCTATCGGACTGCAAGTTGTTGATCAATGGTCAGTTAGTGGAGGCAGGTTTGGCCGTCGACGATGGAAAGATCGTTGGCATCTCGAAGGAGGCGCATCTTCCTGCAGCAGACAAGACGATACATCTGAAGGGAAGAATAGTAATGCCCGGTGGTATTGACGTCCATCCTCACTTATTCGACCCCGAGTTCATGGGAAATCGAGACGATTTTGACTGCGGGACCTTGGCTGCAGCCATGGGTGGGCTTACGTCAATAGTTGAGATGCCCACGTGGACTGCTTGCCTGACCAAGGAAAGAATGGAATTCAAAGTAAAGGAGGGGGAGAAGAAGAGTTACATCGATTTTGGGCTCCATTGCGGCAATGTGAGGAGTCTTGAGGATCTCAAAGAGATTGATAGCTTAGTCTCCACGGGGATACCCTCTTTCAAGGCTTTTACATGCGCGCCTTACTTGGCCGACGATTTCGTGTTGCTCTCGCTCATGCAGATGCTCGGACGCAGAGGGATACTGATGGTTCATTCAGAAAACGAAGCTATTGTCGACAATGAGACGAAGAAGCTTAGGAATCAGGGCAGGAAGGACCCGCTGGCCTTTCATGAATCACGGCCGAACGTGGCAGAAGAAGAGGCCATTTCAAGATTATCCACCCTTGCGAAGCGAAGCAAATCCAGAGTCCACATAGTGCACATGAGTACAGCTTGGGGGACGGAAGTTGTCCGAGCGGGAAAGAAAAGCGGAATTGACATATCAGCAGAGACCTGCCCACACTACTTGGTCTACACGAAGAACGATGCGCAGAGACTAGGACCCTATTTGAAGATGAGTCCTCCGGCAAGGAATCCAGAGGACAGAGAGGCCCTGTGGCTAGGATTGAAAGATGGAACCGTCGACATGGTTGCGAGCGACCACTATCCTACATTCGAGGAGCATAGGGAGAAGGGTTGGAGCGACATATGGGAGGTACAGTCGGGACTGCCGGGTGTAGAGACGATGCTCCCAGTGCTCATCAGTGAAGGATTCAACAAGGGAAGACTGAGCTTTGCTGACGTATCTAGGGTCATGAGCGAGAATCCTGCTAAGAGGTTCGGTCTTCCCCCAAACAAGGGCACGATAAGAATCGGCGCCGACGCTGATCTTGTAGCTGTCGATGTCGACAAAGAATGGCAGATAAGATCTGAGAAGCTACATCAAAGATCCGACTGGACTCCGTTTGAAGGGTTCAATGTCAAGGGTTCAGTAGAGATGACGATGGTCAGAGGCCACGTCATCATGATGAAAGGAGAGATTCACGGAAAAACGGGATTCGGCAGATTCTTACCCCGTCACTTGGAGGGGGCGGCATGAAGATCCTGGTAATAAATCCGAATACATCCGAGAAGATGACGGACGATATAAGAAAAACAGTCGAGATGGTAAAGGGCCCTCAGACGGAGGCGATCGTTGCTTCCCCGGAAAAGGGACCAGAGTTCCTTGGATCCTACTATGAGGAAAGCATCGCCATCGTGGAGACCCTTAACATCGTCCAAGACATGCGGGAAGGAGTGGACGCTGTCGTTCTTGCCTGCTACGGGGACCCCGGTTTGTACGCCCTGAAGGAGATACTGGATGTCCCAGTCGTGGGCATAGCTGAGGCGTCAATGGCGATAGCCACGCTCCTAGGCCAGAAATTCTCCATCTTAGTCGCGGTCGTCAAGTCGATCTCCATGATGCATAACTTGGTCCAGAAGTACGGATTCAAGGACAGACTGGCCTCGATAAGGCCGGTAGACATTCCCACCACCCACCTTGAAGGCGCGGAGGAATCAATTGCCAGAAGACTCTTCGAGGTCGGCAAGAAGACGGTTGAGGACGGCGCCGAGACAATAATCCTCGGATGCGCCGGTCTAACAGGATTTGATTTGAAGCTCCAGAAAGAGCTCGGCGTGCCGGTGATCGACCCGGTTAAGGCCGGGATAACGCTCGCTGAGGCCCTATTGTCGATGCAACTGGCACCAAGCAAGCTCGGACTTTATTCCCGGCCCCCGAGCATCAGGTGAATGCAGAGAGAGCTGTGTCACGAGCGACGAAGAGACTCCTCTGCCTCGCTCCTTGTTATAGATATTCCGACCCATTGAAGGAAATGCGCTTCACTCAAGGCTCCGATGATGATCATTGTGCCAAAATACAGACCCATGGCGTTCAAGTCAACTTGGGAAATCATTTCCTGAGGGGTGAGGGTCCCGAACGGCCATATGGCTCCAACCCCAGCCATGGTCGCAACGTGTCACCACGAAGATCAGGAGCCCAATTGTTTGGTCATCAATGACTTGCAAATCTGATCCTCGGCAGCAAATATAGTTGACAGAATTCCGCGATGTCACGTGAGTCATTTTTTCCGACTTCACCTAGAAAACGCTTAAATGAGATGCATCGGGAACGCGTGCCGTGTGATTCTGCTGTGCCAGACCTTCTTGTGACTAACGGCAAAGTCGTGTTCTCGCACACCGTAATTGAAGCGGACATTGCGATCGATGAGGGAAAGATAGTTGCGCTGGGTTCAAGCGCAACTCTGCCGAAAGCTGACAAGGTCCTGGATGCGAAAGGAAGCTTTGTTCTTTCCGGCTGTATAGACCCTCACGTGCACATAAACACACAGTTCATGGGAGCAAGTACGAAGGATGATTTCTTCACAGCTACGAAGGCCACGTCATCAGGCGGCACGACCACAATAATAGACTTCGCGACACAACAGAAAGGAGACTTGCCGCTGAAAGCTGTTCACGATCGTAGGGCGCAGGCCGATGGAAAGGTCGCGATTGACTATTCGCTCCATACAGTCATAACAGACTTGACGCCCGAAGCTGTCGCTCAACTGAAGCAGCTCATAGACTACGGACTGCCCTCATTCAAGCTCTTCATGGTGTACAGAAAGGAAGGATTGATGGTGGATGATGGCGTTCTTTTCAAGGTGTTTATGGAAGCGACGTCTCATGGAGGATTGGTCGTCCTTCACGCTGAGAACGCCGCTATGATCGAATTTCTAGTGGACGAGGCTCTCAGGGAGGGACACAGGGAGGCAATATACCACGCACTCACGAGGCCACCGATTACTGAAGCTGAAGCTGTGCATAGGGCCCTATTCATGGCGAACTACCTCCGTGCACCGTACTACAACTTGCACCTTTCCATGCGGCAAGGTGTCGACATGTTCCGAGAAGCCAGAAGACGGGGGCAGCCGGTATACGCAGAAACCTGCACTCATTATCTGATCAATACGATGGATGATCTGAGAGGTCCGAACGGGATAAACTTCATCTGTACTCCACCTCTCAGAACAAAGGAAGACCAAGAGGCCCTCTGGGCTGGCCTCGCCGATGGCACACTATCAGCCGTGTCCTCGGATCACGAGGCGTTCACGACTGATATGAAGAATATGGGCAAGGACTCTTTCGATAAAGTCCCCAACGGATTGCCAGGCCACGAGTTCAGATTGCCCGTCCTGTTCTCTGAGGGAGTAGGCAAAGGCCGTATCAGCGTGAATAGACTTTCAGAGATCACGAGCACTAACATCGCCAAGATCGTCGGACTCTACCCGAAGAAGGGCGCAATAGCCCTAGGCAGCGACGCCGACCTCGTGATCCTTGATCCCAAGCTGGAAAAGACGATAACTCCCGAGGAATCGCTGTACGAGATGGATTGGTATCCTTTCGAAGGAATGAGAGTCAAGGGCTGGCCGGTAGTGACAATCTCCAAGGGCAAGATCATTTGGGAGAACGGAAAATTCCAAGGCAAGCAAGGAGAAGGGGAGTTCCTAAAAAGGAAGCTGCCGCCGGAACTCTCGAAGCGCGTGATAGCATAGAAAAGGACTAGTTTAGCGGCAGCCGCGTCTTCTGCCCCGGCGAGGGGCCCGATCTCCCATGACCAAAGCCATTACGGCTTTCTGGACATGGAGTCGGTTCTCGGCCTGTTCGAAGTACAATGAATAGTCCTTGTTGTCGACGACATCGTCTGTGACCTCTCGGCTCCGATCTGCAGGCCCACAATGCATGTACTTGGCCTTGTTCGTCATATCCATCAATTCCTGCGTGCAGATCCACTCCTTGAACTTGTCCTGATATGCTGTCGCGCCCGTGTCGTCCACGGAAACGTTGTGAGGAGGGAAGAAATTCTTTGGCAACCATGCTTTTGGATAGACAATGTCTGCGCCTTCGAAAGCATCCTTCATGCTGTTCAAGATGCTGAGTTTTCCGTCGTATCTGTCTGCGTTTGCTTTTGCTGCTTCGAGTACGTCGTCTTCAAGTTCGAATCCGTTTGGATGTGCCAGAACAACATCCATTCCCATCTGTGTTCCGATCAGAACTTCACTTTGTGCAACAGCCAGCGGTTTGAGAGTGGCTGAATAGGCGTATGATACGACGAGTTTCTTTCCTCTCAATTTCGGAAATGCCTGCCTCATTGCTTGAGCGTCGGCCAGTGCTTGGAACGGGTGATACATGTCATCTTCCATGTTGAGAACCGGTACCGTCGCATGTCTGGCGAATTCTTGGATGAGTCTGTGCCCTCTTCCTATGACCCACTTTGAGGCG
>Ga0209725_1000073_pt1 | contig 56091 bp, 45 predicted proteins | sample I18A1metaG_FD_184145 | JGI IMG/M metagenome (GOLD analysis project Ga0209725, IMG submission 184145) | Lake sediment bacterial and archeal communities from Gulf of Boni, Indonesia to study Microbial Dark Matter (Phase II) - ​I18A1 metaG... | ecosystem: Environmental > Aquatic > Freshwater > Lake...
ACTGGATCTCTTCTGAGGCGCTCGGATAACCAACCCCCAACCTCATCAGAAACCTGTCCACCAGGACTTCTGGTAGTGGAAACACACCTTGAAACTCGATCGGGCTCTGTGTGGCAATGACCATGAACGGGTAGGGAAGATCTACGGTCTCTCCTTCTATCGTGGCCTGTCTCTCCTGCATCGCCTCGATGACGGCACTGTTCGTCTTGGACGTGTTCCGGTTGATCTCATCGATAAGCAGAATATTCGAGAAGACCGGTCCTCTTCGGAGTTTGAAGGACCCCGACTTTTGGTCGAATATGTGCGTGCCCACAATATCAGCGGGCAGTATGTCAGGGCTGCCTTGAATTCTACCGAACGTCAAACCCAGAGCGGCCGCGAAAGTCTTGCCGATCGTGGTCTTCGCTACTCCCGGCACCCCTTCGAGGAGGACATGGCCTTCCGAAAGAAGGGCAACGATAAGATCTTCGATCAGGTCCGACTTGCCTACCACGATCTTCTGACACTCTGAGATAAGGTTGCGAATAATGGCCCGAGCTTCCTCTGGGACCTGCCTCTTCGGATCCATGCTGGGAGATTCTCCGGTCATCTCGGGGCTGCTGAGCCGGTGTCAGTGTAAAAAGCTTGGCTCTTCTTGCCGGGCGTTCGGATTTTGGCATTTCTACGAACGTGTAGAAACAGCGTAAGCACCACAGCTGCAACAATCAGGGATTGAGTATACACACTCCAAGTAGAGAACAGAAACGAGCCCCGAATCGAATCGATCCCGCTTCTGAACTGTGTCCTTAGGTCCGTGAGAGGGGCTCTCGCAATGTGGGCGACATCGAAAGCCATCAAGCCTCCGCCGATCCTCAGCATATTCTGGAACAATCTCATGTTGTCGTAGAGATCAATCATCTCATTCACAAACACGCTCGGGTCTGAGACCAGAACGAGCAACCCTTCCCCAATCCTGACTGCAGCCATGACAGGGTAAGACTGAAGCGTCTCATTCGCTCCGGAATGACCGCCGCCGTTCTCGACCACGAATGAGAACGAGGACGAGGAAGCCATCACAACGACCACGCTGGAATTCTCGACTCGCAGATATGACGGACGATTCATCAGTACTGTGGTCACATTGTCGGTTAGGGGGCTCGCAGAGAAGTCCGTGATGAGAGGAAAGTCAGGCCGCTTGCTGTAGTAGAGCAAGTCGTCCAATAGCTCGCTCGAGAAACGTGCAGGTATCGCGAGAATCCCTAGTAGCCTATTTCCAGTGCCGCTGTCATCTGCGAGCAGTACCGTGCCGCCCGACTCCAAGAAGGTCCGAACGTACGCTGCTTCTTTCTGTGAGAAGTCCAAACCTGGTCCGACAATTGCGAGCAGCGTGTGCTCGGGCAAAGCCTCACTGTAGGAGAATACGAGCGTGCTCTTCGGCGCAGCGTTGACAGCCTTACTGCAACCGTTCCATTCCCGGTTGAGCGGATGGTATTCCTCCTGCACCGGCCAATAGTACGCAGTCGACAAGATCAGAATTAACGAGACTGCTGACGCAAGTGTTATGATACGTGTGGGGGGTCTCACTCGCCTCTACGCAGCCTTAACCTGCTCTCGAAGCCTCAGAATGATCTCCATCGCTTCCCTGCTCTGATCAGCCCCGATCGGGAACTGGCTGTACTCGGCCAGCTCGTAGAGTTCCACGAGCCGTCTAAGCGGCTCCGCCAACCCCGGAGACTTGCTAGTTATACGTGAGAAGTACTCCCAGTGAGTCTCACTCTCTCTTGGAGCCTCTCCCATATCCTGCTCCAACAGTGACCGCGCAAGCCGGTAAGATCTCCTCACCTTGGCGGCGTCATCACGCTCGGCTTGAATTGTGGCGGTCAAGCTCTTCGTGGAGTACTCCTCTCGAGTCGGCGGTGTCACGATGGGAGGCGGCCCGGGCAGCTCGGGTGGCGGAAGCTTCGCGGCCCGCCTGCTCCTCACAATCGCGTAAGCTCCCAAAGATGAAGAGACCGCAACCCCGGCCAGAGCGATGACCAGGACGAGAGTATTGTACACGTAGACCCGCACAACCGCTTCTGAGCCTTCTACCCAGGCCTCATCTGGGGAGTACTGAACTTGCACCGCATGGGAGCCGAACGAGGCATTTGGAGGAACTTGCATAGCCAAGTGAAAGGCACCGTCTTTCATGACCACGGCATTGGTGAGAAGCGAATCGTCCAAGTAGACGTGCACGCGTCCATATCTCCAAGCAGTGCCGTTCGCGAGGGCCACTGACCCGTTGATCGTCAGTGTGGTTCCGGAGAAGACCGTCGTCCGATCGAGTAGGATCTCCGTCCGGGTTGTGTGTAGCTCAACGGTCAGTGTCAACGTCGCGTTAGTGCCTGAGTACCGGTCTAGCGTTGGGGCGAAAGCCACAGTCACGGCATGAGTGCCGTTGGTCGCGGTCCTCGGAACCGGGAATCCAAACAGGAAATGTCCCGTGGCATCCGTTGTAGCGTTTCCAACTGAAACACCATCAAAGCGCGTCTCAATGATCCTATCCTCTAGTGGGACGATTCGGAGACCTAGAAGGACACCTGATACTTCCACCAGATCTAGGGGTCTAGAGGTCGCTGGCTTGATTTCGGCCATGATCACGCTCGGCCTGTATGCCACTTGGACTTCAAGTGTGGCACTACAACCCAGGTACACAGAACCGTCAGATCCTTGAGGTTCAAACTTCGCCTGTATCGCGTATGAACCGGCTTCAGCTCCGATCGGGAAAAACAGGTCAGCTTCGAATTTCCCGGAGAAATCCGTAGTTCTCTTCAAGGTCATGTTCTGGTTCCATGAAAGCGTGATATTTCTGCCGACAAGAGCGGTTCCGTTCTGCATTTCAAGAACCCCGTGCACCGACAAGCTTTCCTCAACGAACACTTGTTGCTTCGACGAGCGAAGGGTCAGCATCGTGTGAATGAGGTCTTGCTGAACCTGAAGCTGATTTTCTAGCCTGGCGATCTCATCGGAGTATTGGGAGAAGATAGATTCCAGCTCCACGACTTTCTGCCGCTGTACGCTCGCATCGACTCCATAGTAATCTTCCACACGATTCAGAAGGCCGGGCAATGACGAAAGAAGAGGCTTCGCTTGGTCTCGGAGATGTTGAAGCTGATCAAGATCGGCTTTGGCCTGTTGCACGTCTCCCGACGCTACAAAAGCACGCGTCTGATTGATCTTCGTCTCAATCTCAGTCATGTTTCCCAAGAATTCTGACATCACCCAGAGGTACTCTTTCAGCGGGTCTTCCCCGGTCCCCGGGAGGTGCACGACTCCTTTCAATCGGGAACGAAGGAGACTGAGGTCCCTCGTGTCCATAGTCTCCGCCAGACGCGCCAGAATCGCCGCTGCCTGCGTGTCCGACTCCTGCGCATCAGAATAACGCAGCTCCCCCCGTGCGGGCGGACGCAGCCATCCCGCCAGCGTGGGAATCCCGAGATAGAATCCCGGAAGAATCAGGATAGCGATCGCGAGGATTATCAGGATCCTCGCTCGATTTCTTGACAACCGTGAGCCTCACACTTTACAGCGCTGCCTCGAGCAGTATTTGGGCTATTCGTTGAATTACGATCACAGCAAGAACGGCTAGCATGATGACCTCAACAACTATTCTCTTGCGACGCTCAAAGAGGCTGAATGGCGAAGTAAGCTCTGATGCAATGAAGAATTCGATCGTGAACAATGCCAGGTAGACATCAATGCCGACGCTCGGAAAGAGGCTCAAGGCGAAGACTGTTGAGAAAGCCAGCGCCGAGTATGATATGAAGAATAGGTTTGTGTTGTTCATTGGCGTTCAACTTGACGGAGTCAATCAGTCAACCAGCTGGAGGCTTACAGTGATCTTTCTGTTGGCACGATCAAGTAGCGCGCTCTTGAGCTTCACATATCTTGCGGTTGCCTTTGATACAGCCCCGGCAAGGGCGCTCACGACAGGGGTGCCTATGTGTTCGCTGAGTCGAGGCGCCGAGTTTCCAAGTTTGGTCTCGAGATCAATCAGCGCGGTCAGCTGCATCTCGATTATGACTTCATTCCGAGTGTTCTCTTGCGTAACGCTCGTGACCTTTCCGATCCCGATGGATCTAAGCCCTGAATCAAGGGTACCCTGCAAATCAGCCAGGCCGACTCTTGATAGATCCAAGCGGAGCGATCTCTCAAGACTCGACAGAATTCCGGCCCCGGGCGAATCCAACAAGACCCCCCTGTCCTCCGGATTCTTTCCTACGGTGACGAATATCCTACGGCTCGTATTCAGTCCTAGAGGCGGTTTTCTCGTGGAGGGCGTAAGCGCCAACGGGACAAATACGTTTGGGGCGACACCAGACCCTGAGACCGGTATGTAGATTCCTCTTTCGTCAAGGTCCAAATCCTCCAAGAGCCTCTCAATGTTGAGGAGAGATGGTAGGCTGGATTCGGCCGCGATCCTCGCCACCACTGAATCAGAACTCGGAAGATATAGCACCATCAACCCTATCAGCAATGATGCTAGGCCAAAGGCGAGCACAGGCACTATTCCCATGAAGTAACTCAGGGCACCTACGATCGCTCCCACGATCGTCAGAAACACGCCTACTGATACTCTTACGTCCGTGCGCACAGGCGCCTGACGAATCCCAGGCATTCCATCTCTCCTTAAGAGCTCAGCGCCGCAGTCTCTGCAATAGTTGTCTTCCGCGTCCACGTCAGCGTTGCATACCCAGCAACTACCTTGTCCCGGGCCAGCCATTCCAGTCGCCACCCTATCCTAGATGTTAGGGGACATCTAGGTATTGCCTCCCCGATTCCAAGCTCCGCTACGTCAGCTCTCCTTTTTGCAGCGTTCTCTCTACGTTTTCTTCTTGCGTCCCCGTAGGACCAGCAGGAGCAGTGCGATGATGAGAAGTATGGCTACCAGGATCGGAACGCCATAGGTGGCAATCAACTGAGCCTGCGTTGGCGCGCTTGGACCGGTGAGCCCAATCTGCAGAATAGAAAGGTCGGCCGGCGTGATGGTCACATCAGAATTTGTGTCGGACGTGGGACCGTAGTTACCCGACGCGTCTGAGCAGCTGCACAAAGCAACTGAGAGCGTGACGGTACCTGTCGGGAAGTCATCGGTTATCGTCTGGGTATATGTGTAGAACCCTGGATCTCCTGTTGGCACCACCGGAGCGTTGTCGAACCTCTTTGTACCTGCGCTGCCAGCCCAAACGAACGAGACCGTTTCAGGAGAGAGCGTCGCCGGTGTCCCGTCCGGATACACCACATGGATCCTTGTGACGACTGTTCCTCCAAGAACGACGTGTATCGGAATCGAGTTGACCAGATCAACCACGAGGTTGGTTTGGTATGTTGGACACTGAGCAGGTGCTGAGGGAACATTGAAGCCAAGCAAGAACAGAAGCACTAGCATGGCCCCAGCGGGCTTTAGCACTGTCATGGTTCTTCCAACTCTTGGATGATCACAATACTCCGATATAGTGATAAGACTACCTACTTTCACCTCAGCCAGAAGGTCTCTCTTTCAGTTGGCCTTGCTCTCATCGAACACGGCTGTTTCAAGTGCAATACATCGGTAAGTAGCTATTCCACGGGCAGTCTTCTATGGGCGATAGTTGTGAGGATCGATCAGCAATTGCGCAAGAGAACGAGCACTATAGTTGAAGGCGACAAGAAGAACGAACAGCAGAACAATATCGGATAGGAATCGCCTTTCATGCCCCTGGTACTTTGCAAGGCCTAGGATCGCAATTGCTGGGATGAGGAATAGGACAAGACCAATCCTCCACTGCGTTGGCGCCCAGGCTAACAACGACCCGACTCCAAACAGAACCCCAAAAGACAGACTGCGAAAGAGTTCACTTGTGCCTTTACTCTCCGCGGACTCTTTCGACACATATGACGACCCCAGGTATCGCCTAATCAGCGCAACCCCGAATGGGACTGTAAGTTGAAACGGTGTCAGGAAGAGTAGCCGCCAAATCTGACTTTCGCTCCGTGTCGGCTCGCTCGGATCGTAACCTACAGGGGCCACGAGGATCGACCCTATTGCTGACACAAATATCCAAGCGAGTACGAGGCGTCGGCCGCACGGGGTTGCGTTCCCTCGGTAGAGGTAGAACACACCGAGAATGCTGATCGCAAGAGACAGCGGACTGAAGAATGCCGCCCAGACTTGAGTTAGCCGAGTCAATGCGTCCCAGAAGACTAACAGACTCGCAGGGTTTCTCAGGGGGATCGCATAGAGGTCGAGGGCCTCTGCAACCCTCCACCCCTCGCTTCCCGCAAGAAAAGTGAGGCTGAGCACGGCTAGCAGCACATCGACTACAATTACCATGACGAGCACGGCCGCGGCGCGCATGCCTTTCCGTCTTTCTTGAATAACTGTTGCGAGGACGAACACGAGAACCGATGCCGCGAATAGACCCCAAGTCCACGGGTGAATCAGAAGGATCAGAGTAGACATCGATAGCAGAGCAATTGCGTCCAGAACCCCTATCTTCTCCTCTCCTCTAGCTGCCACATAGGCGAAGAAGAGCATCCAGACGACGAGCGCCATCCAGTTCGCGATTATGCTCGAGTAGATCCCGACGGTCGTTGTTACAGAGAGAACGGAAAACATGAAGACCATGAAACGGAACTCAGTTTCCTTCTTCCACGCCAAGAGCCAGGATGTTGCGGCTGCCGAGGCAAGAACCAGTAAGATAGGAGCATACCTTACGACCTCGAACGGCGTGATGCGAAGCATGAGTTGTTCCGCGTATAGTAAAGCCAAAGGCAGCGGATGCCTCTCTTTCAGTGCCTGGGCAAATCCGCCTGTCGCCCCCTGCGCATTCATGCGAAGCAATGGATCATAGTAGCGCCAGTACGCGTCGGTTCCAACGAGCCAAGGCGGATTCTGAAAGTAGGGATAGTATCCGATGAAGAGTGCAACCGCACATACCAGGAATGTCCTGTAGTCGAGGAGAAATAAGAACCAGCCATGGCCAGATGCTTTCGCTCCGGGTAGCCCAAGAGACGAGGACGGGACTTCGGAAACGGATCGAAAGATCCCGACCTTGTACGCCAGTCTTCGAACAAGTGGAACCCATGCCCAAGAGAAAAGAAACCCAGCATAAAGCGCAGGAACCAAACCGTAGGTCAAATACGAGAACTGCAGTTCAAGTTGGGCGTCCAGTTTGCCTATCGAAGTCGCTGGATCGAACGCTTGTACAATGTAGTGTACGCCTGAAGAGATCTCGATCGACGCTAAGGTGACGAGCACGTAGACGAACACTCTCGAGACGAACGTTGCAGCAGAAATTCCGAGCGCCCGTTCTGATCGTCGAGCGATAAACGCGAAGTTGACGGTTGCCAGGGTGAACAGTGCACATAATGTTGTCTTCTGAAGAACGTTTCCTTCCTGAGCGAGAAGCAGTGCAGCAATGAATGCTACCGTGATGATGGCTAGCCAGGCCTGAAGAACGCTTCTTCCTCTAGGTCTCCAAGGCCAGACGGCCAAGACAGATACGCATGCCACGGACACCGTCCACACGGCAAGGTCCGTCGTGGGGTCTATGATCGCGAGCTGAATTCTACGCGGAAAATAGTAGAAGAAACCCAGTTCCAACGCGTTCAAGACGGAAATCGATCCGAACAGGAAATGCAAACTCATCGCATAACCAAGAATGTGTGAATAGATTCTGACGCCAAGACGCGTTTTGTCAAGATCTCCGTGATTCAACGAGCGCACATCTTCAAACAGCGTCGCTTCACGAATTGAGCGGAGAGCCGTGTAAGGTTATGTGCTTTTCCTCTAGGGGAACAGATGCCTGCATCTTGCCTTTCACGCCGCGCAAACCACGGCGGCGCGGAAAAGTGAATTCACCGCGTCCCAGGCAGCCAACTGTTGAAATACTTGACCGATCATTTCTCAACGTGAAGCCCTTGCCCCCCATGATCTCGGTCATCATCCCAGCAATGGACGAGCAAGAGGCGATTGGCAGCATCGTGCAGGATTCGAGGAACGCGTTGGCGGGATACGACCATGAGATAATCGTCGTGGACGCGTCACATGATAACACTGCCACAGAAGCCGTGAGGGCAGGGGCGAAAGTTGTAAGGCAGATCGGCCCAGGTGGGGTCGGGGAAGGACTCATTCAAGGATTCTTCTGGGCTCGGGGCGAGCATGTTGTTTTCCTTGACGGGGATGGAACATACGACCCTGCCGACATACCCAAACTCGTACAGCCGCTCCTGATGGATGAAGCGGATTTCGTCAACGGAAACAGGTTCGCCAAGATGGAAGAAGGCGCGATGACCACCACCAACTTGATCGGGAATCGACTCCTAACATGGGTCGGCAACCTGCTATTTCGAACGAACATCAAAGACTCGCAGAGCGGGATGAAGGCCTTTAAACGGGCCGCTCTCAGGCGGATTACTCCGGGCGAGATGGGGTTTCCTATATGCAGTGAGCTGATCGCTGAGGCCTCGAACATGAACCTCAGGATCGCCGAGGTGGGGATCTCCTACAGGCGAAGAATAGGTAAGAGCAAGCTCAATCCCGCATTCGCCGGGCCGAAGATACTTTTGGCGAGTTTGAAGCTCCTCAGAGACTATGACCCCCTCGTGCTGTTCACCGGGTTCGGGCTGCTGCTCTTGTCGGCTGGGTTTCTAGTTGCTTGGCCAGTAATAGTTGAGTACGTGACGCATGGAATCTTCACAATGCTCGGCCGCGCTTTGGTAGCGATCTTCTGCTGGCTCGCCGGCATTCTGTCCATATTTACGGGGTTCATACTCGATGCCGTCAACTACACCGTCAAGAAGATGGAAGCGCGCCTGAGCAAGCAATCATAGCGCATCTCTTCGCAGAAGCTTTTCAGTCAAGGTTATGAGCGATCGCTCCTCCTTCTGACTTCCGACCGCCAAAGCAGAAATCCAACGGCAGCCAAGGCGAACGCGACTATTCCAGCGTCGTCGACGGTCACGTTGAACGGTGGTATGTCATAGTGTGTCAGGGGCATATGTAGCCATTCAGGATGCGTGATCTGAATTGCTACAACATAGGCCCACACAAGGAGACCGAAAACGAAGAGCGTCTGACTCACGCTACTGATACGACTCAAATGGCTTTTTCCAGCCCAACCTTGGCGATTTCACAGGCACGCAGACTTTGGGATTTCGCCCGCGACAGTGTGAATCACTCCTTGTGTCCATATAAGCAGCGTTGCATGGGTTCCTAACCTCTTCAGCGTTTGTTGTGCTGTTTCTACCTCTTCAGAGTGCACCGCTATGCGGAATGGGTTGCTGTTGCGTTGAACCAGATCTGCGTCCAAACCGAGTGTTTGACGTTGCTCGTCGTCCAAGAAAATGACAGGTCATTGGATGTCTGATCATAGAACCAAAGCTCAAAGATGAACCTGTAGTTGAAGCCTGAAACAGCGGTGACCAGCTCACCTCTGAAATGGACCTGGTTGATTGCCAACCCTGTCAGTAGCAGGCTTCGTCCTCTGGCGTCAAGGTTATCGATGCTCCACCTGAAAGGTAAGGACCAAGTCTCATTGTCGACCATCACTCTGGTGAATTCGAAGAGTGGTGATGCAGGACTCGGCCTGCCGCTCAACTCATCAGGGCTCGCGACAGTTGAGTTCAGAAGCTTCACTCGTACCACCACGTACTGGAGGGAGCCCATATGGTTGTAGACGCCGAGCGTCCAATTGACTTCCTCGCCTATCCTCAAGTTCGGGTCATCGTTGGGATAGTAGTGCTCCGCAAGACCCTCAGACCCAAGGATCCACAATGCGAAGAACTGTTCTGACGGCGGGGGATTCAGAGTCCCGTACGCCACGGCAGAAGTGACCACCGTAGCCACCGCAGCGAACGCCACCAGATAGTGAAGGTCGCGTGAGCTAATCCTTCTCTTCCCTCTTCTCAACAATTCTCATCTCGAACAGTTTGGTCTTCTCGTACCATCGCCCCGTCCTCAGCGCCACATAGAAGATGAAGGTCGACAAAGCAACAACCGCGGGAACGTAGAGAAGCACCATGAGAGTCCTGTTCGTCGATTCACGCTGTGCTTTCTCTTGAGCAGCAGGGATCTCACCGAGGACTTCTGATATGGCTACGCGAGCTTTCTCTTCGAGTGCAAGTGCGCTCACTTGGTCACGGTCCAGCCTCTTGGATCGGGCTTCCTGAATCAGCTCCAACGCAACGTTCAGTTTGGCAACCAGTTCGGGCGCATTACCGCCAGACCGATAGATCCCTGCCAACTGAGCAAAGGCCTGGCGCGCTGAACCTGTGGGGTCCTCTGAGGTCTGGCCCGTGGCGAGCTGAGCCCCTCTACTCGCCAAGCCCATCAAGATCAAGATCAGAACGAGGAGGAAAATCCGCTGACACGAGTGGCGCAACAAGTGTATAGTCATAGTGACGCTCACGTGCTATGTCGTTAGGTCAGCGGACTTATCAGCTCATGTCACTATATCAAACTCTTGTCAATTGCGTGATCCGGTAGGCACAGGGTTTGCGAACACAACATGCCATCGCAGTCTCTCCCAGAGAGCGGGTAGGGACTGTTGTCAAATCGAGGCATCCAAAGACGGTGCGAGAACTTGTTCGACTAGTGATGACTGAAACGGCTCTCGGAGAAGAAGATCTGGTCGCGATCGTCAAAGAGATGGTTGCGGACGGATCGCTGGTTGTGGAGGAGCCCGTATACGAAGTGGAGTCGTCTTGGGATTATCTCCTCACGCCTGCACTCTCAGTGTGGTTTTGGACCGCCATGGGTGCCACAGTTCTCGCGGTGGCCGCCGTGCTTTTCACCCCTGACCTTTTCCCTCTCGTCATCATCAGGTGGCTCTTGGGATCGATCCTCGTGTTGTTCTTGCCAGGCTACGCCTTGATGCAACTCCTCTTTCCAAAGGCGTCAGAAATGGATTCGCTTGAAAGATTCGCATTGGACATCGGGCTGAGCTTGGCGCTCGTTCCGCTCATCGGCTTGATTCTCAACTACACGCCCTGGGGGATCAGGTTCATTCCCGTTACGACCGCAATCTCATCATTCACGATCATCTTTGTAGTAGCGGCAGCAACTAGGAAATACGCGCACCTTCGCGAAGGCCCGAAAACGGGGCGCGGATATTGAAATCCTCCCAGCCTGCTCTCCAAGTTGCACGAGGATCAACCTATCTGATTGCAAGTAATGTCGCAAACACTGCGGTCAGTGTCGGCGCCTTCGCCATCATAGCTCGCCTGATCTCACGCGAAGAGATGGGCATACTTGCGGTGCTACTCTTGCTGGTGGCTGCAGTGCAAGTATTGGCAGGTCTAGGTTTGGGAGTGACGGCGACAAAGTTCGTAGCGTCATTCGATGCAATGGAAGAACGTGACAAGATGCGGCGCACTAGCTACAGTTGTTTGATCATCAATGTTCTAGCCACAACTGTGCTCGTTGTTGCATTGTATCTTTCAGCTGATAGATTAGCTGTTTTCCTGCTAGGTAGCTCGTCAAATGCGAACTTGCTGAGATTACTAACCCTAGAAATAGCAGCCACGAGTGTGAATGGTCCTCTGGTGAGCGTACTCGCTGGGCTCAAACGCTTCAGAGAGATCTCCCTCGTCTCAGTAACAGCGTTTGCTACAAGACAGATTCTTGTTGTGTTCTTTCTCGAGCTTGGACTGGGTCTTCCCGGATTAGTAATCGGCTATGGGATTGGAGATTCTCTGAACTCCTTGGCACTATTCGGCTACACAAGAAAGTTCCTCGGCGCTCTAACAGCCGATTTTGGGTTCACACATTTGCTGAAGTTCTCCGCGCCCCTACTCATACGAGATGCAGCCTCGTTCGCATGGACATGGTTTGACAGAGCCCTGTTACTTCCGTTGGTCGCTCTTTCACAGTTGGGCGCCTATAATGTGGCAGTCACGGCCTTTGGAATACTAAACTCAGCCCCGCAGGCAATCTCGGGAACGCTCTTCCCCTACTACTCACACTTCTACCCAGACGAAAGTAAGACAGCCAAAACGGAAGACCTTGAGAACGCCGTAACAAAAGCGTCCCGATACGTCTCCCTCTTCACAATTCCACTCTGCCTCGGGCTAGCGGCTACTGCACTGCCAGCAACGACTCTGCTTGCGGGGAACATCTATGCGGACGCTGCTTATCCGCTTGCGATACTTTCGGTCTCGCTTGCAGCCGGCTGCCTCGTGAGGGCGTTAAGTGAGATCTTCGTCGTTCTCGGAAGAGCCAAGACATCCGCGGCTGTCACGATCACTTCCGTTTTCCTCAGCGTGCTTGTAGGTGTAGCGCTTGTTCCCAGTCTTGGAATATTGGGGGCGTCTGTGGCTCGAGGAGCCTCACTGCTCATAGCACTCGGCCTCTCGATACCTTTCCTTCGACGGATTCTCAAACTCGGCTTTGACATGAGAGCCTACCGGTCAGCCTGGCTGGCAAGCCTGCTGATGACGGGATCGGTTTTGGCCTTCGAGCAAATCCTCTACAGCAAGTATCTACTGCCCGCGTACATAGCAGTAGGCGGCGCGGTCTTCTTTTTGGCTCTCAGACCGCTTCATGCCATAAACCAAGAAGACGTTCAGCTGGTATCGGACTTTCTCGGTGTGAGATTCTCGTTCCTCGTTGAATGGGCAAGGAGATTCCTAGGGGTCGAAGCGGAGAAAGGGGCCCGTGTATTCCGTCGCCAGAACAGCGACGGCTAGGCTGTCTTCGTTCGGCTGTAGAGGCGTTCTAGAAGACTTGCGCCTAAATTCTGTCGCTCATGTTCTAGGAAGACAGTCACACGAGGTTTACTCCATTGGCTGTGCAAGGAAGCCCCGTGTGTGGCGACCCGGGATGGCCTTTGACTTGGTTGACACGGTCTGGTCGGCGATGAGGGACGGTGAACTCTACAGCCTCAACGATCTAACGAACACGCTGGAACGGTCGACCGAGGCGGTAACTCGGGTGTTGGAGTTTCTCACCAAGTACGGGTTTGTGGAGCGGGTCACCAGCCGGGAGATGATCTTCCGGAAACTGCCTAACGACGTGAGCCCAGGCGACGCCCTGGAAGTTCTTCGAAGTATTGTGCAAGTCGAGGACGTCAACGATGCAGAAGGAATCACTAACCTTCCGAAGATCTATAGGCGGTTCAACCCAGCCTAGAGCTTCTCTTCTGGACGCTACTCCACGGGAACCGTTGCGGTTCCCGATTCCTCGGCGGTACTGGCTTGCTTGTGTCGAAGAGCTGAAAGCGCTGCTGAGAGCACCCTCTCCTCTTCCTGAACCTCAGGTCTCGATGGTAGGAGCCCTTTCTTTCTCATCCGCCACTGAAAGACATCTCTGATGCGGTCGAGATCTTGCACGTCGACCTCGGGGCGCCCGTGGAGTAGCTCAAGCATAAGCGTGAATGCGCGCGAACAGTCGCTGCACAGGAGATCATCCCGCCTCGGCACGGATTTCGCGCAGACCTCACAGACAGCTCTGGCTGACGCCGCCTCCTCCATCAGAAATCGCCGATTCGTCTGTGTGGATTTCTGGTGAATAATCACTTGCGGATTCCTGTACTAGAAGATAGGCCCACTCGGAACCAGGCAGACCGCTCAACACATCCTTGAGAAGCACCCGTAGGTCTTCCGCACAACCGCGCGCAGGATCGGCTACCCTTTCGAGTCACCCACGGCGTCAGTCTGTCTCGTAGCAGTTGGATTCAGCGGACAGTGCTCCGACTTGCTTCGTGACCGCGCATGATTCCGCACCGTTACCCGGTCTGGCTGTCCACGGTGACACAAGGTTAACGCTCCCAGACCTAAGCCCGTACCATTTGGGTTCAGGATTTGCGTATGAAACTCAGCTCTCCCGAAGGCACGTTTTTCGCGATTTTCCGCAAGCGTATCATCATAGGAGCATGTTTGCTACTCTTGTTGATTCCTCTGGCCTCGGTGCCTTCCTCGGTGCCTTTGGCAGGCAACGGAGCCCCGGCAAGGCCTCCTTTCCTTACGCTACCGACCGCGAGTTCGAGCGGCAGCCGTTGGTGGGTAGGCGCATCCTCGACAGATTCTTCGGCCCTGCCGAACAGAGGCGTTCGCGGAACAATCCAGGTGGTGAGTCAACAACAAGTAAGTGGATCATTATCATTCTGGGTTAGTGATGCGCTGAGCAACAACCTATGGGGACAGGTGGGCTACTACTTCTACATGAGCTCGACACCTATCGCCTTCTATCAAATCTGGAACCTGACAAGTGGTGCTGTTTTGAGAAGCGGAACCGCATCCGTCTCGGTAGGCTCGCACCAGTTTGCCATGTATCTGCAATCCGGCACAACTTGGGCCTTTGCGCTTGACGGCAGAGTCTTCGGCACATATGATATGCATTCGAGTATTTCTAGCTCCAGCTATCCTGTGTATGCCTTATCGGAGGAAGGATACGCGAGCAGCGTGTTCTCATTCTCGTCGGTGACATTCTCGGTTGCGATGGAGGTCCTCAACTCGGATACCTGGAGCCCAGTCCAGTTGGCTAAGTCCTTAGGTGGCGCATGGGGGGTGCAGGGCGCCGTTCAGAATAGTAACCTGCCTAACGATCAGATAGTAGTCTCGAGCAGCCTGCCAGCGCTCGGAGCAGGCACCCTACTTTGGAACGGTTTGCCTTCTCCTACTCCCCCGAGTCCTGATATCATGTCGCCAACGGTTAGCATTACTTCCCCCATAACCGGGGCAATGGTTTCAGGATCGGTGTCCGTCCTCGTAAGCGCCAGTGACAATATTGGAGTGACAAAGGTGGAACTCTACAAGGATGGAACTGTATTCGCCACCCTCACGAACTCACCCTACACTTTCAGCTGGAATACCACCGGAGATCAAGATGGTTCGCATAGTCTCGTCGCCAGGGCATATGATTCCGCCGATAATGTTGGAACCTCGAACACGGTTGCCGTCTGTGTGGACAACACGCAACCCAACGTGACGATCATTTCACCGCTTTCAGGCGCAACGGTGAAGGGCTCGGTAACAATTTCGGTTTCAGCGTCCGATGCTTCAGGTATTCAGCGCGTAGAGTTCTATATCGACGGAAAGCTGAAGGCAACTGATTACACAGCGCCCTATACATATCAGTGGAATACCAAGCCTGTGAAAGCCGGGACGCACACTATACTTGTGATAGCATACGACAACGCCGGAAACATGAATCAGACATCTATCACCGTCGTCTCCACTGGCAAGTGAACATTCTGAGTTTCAAACTAGGCCTTTAGAGCCTCCGCTAGCGTGCAGAAAACAAAAAGAGGGGAACCTGGTGCCTTTCCAGCACCAGACTACACTGTTACGTGTTGACTCGGTTCACGGACTGAAAGCCCGCTGGTTATTGATGGCGTCGAACGCGTCCTTGGCCAACTCCTGCATCGCCTTGACATTGCCGTACCACATAGATCCACCCACATTCGACTGACCTGCCGCGTAGGCAAGCATTTGGCTTACCGTCAGCCTCGTGGCCCCGCCGAATGCAGCCGAAACATCCTCGAATGTCGAGCATGTGAGTGGGTTCTTGCAGATCTTCGTGAGATCGATTGAAACGCCACCGATCGGCGCCGGGGCGTTGATCTTATTGCCTCCGAGAGCTGGATCGCTGAAGTATACATCCAAGGCTGTGGCGAGCATCTGTGCCTTCAGCATAGCGTTCATCGACGGGCCGCTTGCACTGGCCGCCTTGACCACATTGTACACATAGGTCGCGACCTGGGAGCACGCGGCTGTCGCGCTCAGATCCTGGAACGGCGCATACTGGCGTAGCCATGTGCCCGAGTTGCAGACGCCGCCTGTCGAAGCCCCGCCAGTGATGATGCCTTGACCATTCTTATTCTGCCAGAACCCCATCGTAAGCGCTCCAGTCTTGGCTGGACCGCAAACCTCGACGGTTGTGCTGGCCTCATCAATGGTTGTACCGGTACCGGTCTCAGCAATGGTTGCAGTGTTTGTGTAGAACACGCAATTCCACGTAGGAACGTTCACAGTGTGCGAATACGTATACGTCGCGGACGCGTAGGGTTCCTCGTCTGTTGCAGTCAGGGTCCCGAGGGTGGTGGTCGCGCCGTCGAACGTGTCGGTGACGGTCACATCTTTGTTGACGGTGGTCGTGGGGTAAGTAAAGGCGAATTTCGCCGTGCCCTGCGCTGAACCATCTGGGGTGAAGAACTTGTCCTTGTCCCATGTCGCCGTCGCGGTGTTGATCCCGTTGCTTGGGCTAGGCGCCGACGAGTAGGTGCACGTGTAGTACAGGTCAACATGCCAGCTCATTGGCACAGTGACGCCAGCGCCATCTCCTACAGTACAGGTTACACCAGTGCCGCCGTTGTCGACAGCATCAGTCACGTCGACAATGATGTCTTCCCAGTCGTTGGGGTTGGTCACAGTTATTGTTCCAGTGACTTGCCAGTCACTGTCAGTGAAGCCTGTCTGCTCGACTACCACGGCGTAATTGAAGGTGGCTGTGCCACCGATCTGCTCTACTAGCGTCGGAGTTACGGACTTCGATATGTCCCAGTTGTACGTGCGCTTGAAGGACGGGGTCGCCGTCTTCTCCACAGTGAGATCCTTCCCTACGCAGACCTCAACCGTCGCATCGGCGGTCTGACCGGTCTCAACCAGAGACACGGTGTTGTCGTGCGTCGTGCAGGTGCCACCCGGATCGCCAGTGAACGTGTATGGGTACTCGAACTTCGTTGGGCTGGGGTCGTCGTAGGACACCATCCCCAGAAGGCCGCCAAGCGAGTCTTCAACGGTCACGTGACCGTTTACGATCTCCGGATCGACGGCGCCGAAGTCGAAGGCCGCCGTACCTAGCACTGAGTTCTCGTCCCACGTCACCATCGCGCTGTTGATCCCGCTGCTTGAGCTAGGCCCCGACGGCGGGTAGGTGCATGTGTACCCGAGGTAAGCAGAGCCGTGCGCTGCCACAATGACGCCGGAACCTCCTCCGTCTATACTGCAGGTTCCGCCGTTGTCCACCTCATCAGTTACGTCCACAATGATGGCTTCGTCCGCGGGGTTGGTCACAGTTATTATTCCAGTGACCTTCCAGTCACTGTCAGTGCCTTCGTCGTGCGTAACACTAACCACGTAGTTGAAGGTGGCTGACCCGCCCTCGGGTATCTTGGCTTCTGTGGGAGCAACGGACTTCGAGATCTCCCACTTGTACGTGCGCGTGAAGGACGGGTTCGCTGTCTTCTCCACAGTCGGCGGAGGGGGTTGAGGAGGGACAACTTCGCAGGTCTCTATTAGCTTGCCATCTGCGCCAACAATGGCGAACCCAGCCGCAGCCTTACCGCCCTCGGTGATAAGAGCATTATTAGCATTATTGCCCTCCGATTCGTAGGCGACAACGGTCGTCTGGCAAACTCCGCTTGAAGGAACAGTCCACTGGAAGGTGATGGTTGAATCACTCACCGTACCCGTGACTTCGGTATTGCCGAAGTAGCTGCTCTTGATGAACACCGTTGTAGTGGTTTCGTCTTCGAGGTCAGTTGCGCCGGAGATAGTTCCATGGATCGTGTCTCCAATCTGGACGGCCCAGTGCGTTGGGTTGAAGGCAGGGCCAGTGTAGGGTAGGCTACCTGACGGCGCAGCTAGACTGCCTGGAGCAGTCTTATCTGTGAACGTTATGCTCGCTGCATTCGTCCCATCTGTAGCGTCTACAGTGTAGACTCCTTCGATTCCGTCGAGCAAGTAACTCGCTATGAACGAGCCGGACTCATCAGAGGTGACAGTCCACTGGTTCGTACTGCCGTCAGGTCTCGTCACGGTTATGCTCACTGCGGCTTCTGGGTTGAAATTCGAACCGTAGATCGTGACCGTTTCCTCCGGCGAGTAATCTGCTTTGTCGGTCGAGATGGTCGCGGTTTGAGCGTGACTTGTCGGAATCATAATCATGAATGTTAGAATCATGAAGATTGCTAAGAATCGTATTTCAGATCTCATTTTCATCTCTCCTTTCATGTTGGGTACTTTGTCATCGCGCCCCTCCTTGGCCCTCTGGCACATCATCAACGAATTTGGAATGCCAAGGTTGACTTGCGTTCGGAAGCACTAAAAGCGTTGGTATGAGGATTTCTAGAAGATCGACGCTATTCTTCTGAAGATTCTCTTACAAAACCGGGTACTCGCACAATTGGCTCAGGCCAAGTAGGCCAAATGACCTGCGAGCTCTGAAGAAAGAGCGGCTAGTAACAAAGATGTAGTGATCTGAACTTGTGGTTCAATGTACGCGCGGTCCACCATTGAAAATGCTCGTAACCTACGGCTCCCAATTCTGCCTCTCTTCTTGTAGGGTTGAGTGGACGATTCATCATGGGTTCTTGATCTTCTTTTCAGGCAGCTCAGGGCGTTGGCTTTGGCGCGTTTCATTGCGAATTGTGTGCTCCGGGGTACACAATTGGGTTTTGGATCCTCCTACTCATGCTGCTGCGATCCAGGCGCTGCCAGTTGCCATATAGTCGATTCTTGCTGCCATACAACGCGGCAGGTGCTCTTGGAAGCGACAGGCCTAGTCAGCATCCAGAAGGAGGCGGAAATCAAGGATGCAATGCACGGTGCAACTTTTCTGGAACGTGGATCGTAGGTCGAGCTACTCCTCCCTCACTTCGTCGAAAGTGTCGCGAAATAGTACAGAATTCCCGAGAGTAGGAGGAAGAGGAGCAGCACTGCGATGCTCCGCTTTGTGGCTGTTCGCAGGTGTGCACACCCCACCGCGAGAGATTGATCGTATGCGTGGCTAGCGGATTTCAGGTTATGCTTTAGGAATTCGTTGCTGCTTTCAGCTATTACCGCGTACTGTTGGAGCCTCGGGAAATCCTCATCGAACCCTCAACGGGCATGCGGTGCCGACGTTCTGGCCGATGCCGAGTTCAATGTTGGCGTGGGCCAATCGCTCGTATCCGCTTGTGTCTGTCCATGATTCCGAACTGACGTTAAGAAACGGGTCATATACTCTGACAGCATCCTGGCACCGGTGTAGTGCCGGGCGTGGCAAGCACAGGCGAGATTCAGAACCTAACAGTCAAAACATCTTCCATAGCCACAACATTTTCATGTCGTCACCATTCAAGATTGTTTGCTTGCTGGCCGGCTAGATCGCAAGTCTTGTTGTTTCCTTCTCCTTGCTGGACCCGTGTATGCGGCTGAGACCAACAAACCATTTCTTGACTTCTGTAAGCTAGTGTGAGGTTACATGACCAAACTGAACACTCTTTATAGCATCGTTCGTAACCCTGTGATCGACGCAAATTGGGCCATGTTGAGGCTAAGATCCTGCTGGAGAATCGGGAAACGCTGCGTAGGACTCTGGAAACAGTAGGCCTAGTAGATGCAGGCTCAACCTTCACGGTAATCCCACGAAAGATCTTCGACGAGTTGGAGTTGAAGCGAACGGGAAGACGCGTTGAAGTTGAAACGGCCAAAGGAGCCTTGGAACTTGAAGAGACTTGCCTTAAGCTCTCGAGCAACGGTGTCAGCGTGCTGACGCCTAGTCTCGTGAGCGATGAATTGCCCTCAGTTCTTGTTAGTGTGATAACTCTGGAACAGCTCTCTTTGAAAGTGAATCCTCTCACTGGCAAGCTCGAGAAACATCGCGCCCTCCTATTCTTCGGCACGTGAAGGAGGGTAGTCCGTGAGAACACAGCAACAGCAGAGTGCAATCATACATCCGAGCAGGTTTGAGTATCACGAGGTAGGCCCCTTCGGAATTTCGCAACCAGTTCTCACTCGATGCGACTAAGGAACGTCTCCAAGCAAAGATCATCGACCTTGAAAGATACCTGAACAACGGATGGGAAATGACGCACACGGTAAACAGCAAGATCTTGGTCGGAAAGAAAGTTTGAGACCGGCGGCGATGAGCAGGTCACCCAAGCCCAATTCCTTGCACAACCACCTCTGTGAGGATGACCAACATACGCCGGGGGTGAGCACTGTATTGAAGGTTGAACACAGCGATCTTGAGAGGCGTGGGTTAAGGAGGAGCTCTCCTCGGGATAGAGAGCGATAGTGTCCTATCCACTATCGCACAAGAAAGAAAAAGAGTGGGGAGATTGATTGCGTCCGATACGATGCTAAAGCTTCCAGACCAAATTGATGCGGGCCCACGTGTTCGCCGTGTCTTGCGATGTCACTGTTATTTTCAGACCGTAACTCGGTACGATGGTTCCTGAGTCAGCTGGAATCGGGTATCTGAAGAGGTTGTATGGGTAATTGCTGCTTTGTACCCATATTGGCTTCTTTGCAGGGTTGTAGTATGACTGCTTGTCGTAGAACGCAGGGCTGCCTTGCAGAGACGGGTATATTCTCGACTTGCCGTAAGTTAGTGTATTCGATATGGTTCGTTGATTGCTGAAGGGTGCGTCTTGAACTTGTATTCTTGTTCTGAAAGTATATCCGCCGATGGGCGTCTTGAGCGGCGCTGGATGCGAATCTACAAGCAAGAGGAATCCGTAACCGGGGTGTACTCCGACCCAGTTGTCTGTATAGGCGAAGTTTCTGTACCATACTAGCAGGCCCGGGTTGTATGAGAAGCGCTCAGCATAGCCTGCGGCGTAGTCCACCCAGTTGTAGGCATACCGCAGTGCTTGATCAAACCCCACGAAGTTCCTCCATTCCATGATGTAGTACTGTCCAACGGTTCTCGTCCCTGTGCCTATAGTCCAGCCGTATACAGTCCAGCCTGGATCGAGTGTTTCAGCACCATCGTAGAATATCGTTGTTCCGTCTGCTGTGACTGTGATTTGATCCAGGAACCAGCCCATGTAGGTGACGCCCCAGTCGGTCATGTATCTGAATCGCAGCATGATGGGGGCGCCTGCTGGTAAATTGAAGGTCTCGTGTACCCAACCGTTGCTGGAGCCCGTGAAGCCTGGTAGGTTCGCGACTATTTCTGCCATGGCGCTTGCGTCATGGCTGTAGGTTGTTCTGCCTTCGAGATCTGACAGCGACGTCCATGTAACCCCGTTGTCCGTTGAGACTTGGACGAAGCCGAAGTCCCAGCCTGTCTCGATTTCGTACTGCGTCCAGAACGTTAGTGTGGCGCTTGGATAGCCAGTCAAGTCGACTGTGCGGGTCAGCTGGTAGTCTGCAAGGTTTACTCCTGTTCCGCTCCACCACTCATAGCTTCCGCTGTATGGTGTGTTCATGTATACTGTTTGTGAAGGCAGGTCAACTCTGACAGCTTTTATTCCGCCCGTGGTTTCGACTTGGCCCATAAGGACATTCTTGCTCGCCTTCAGGTCCGACAACTTGTAGCGCATCATGTTGCCTAGCGCAGGGCTGACCCAGCCTAGAGCCATTTTGCCCCATATGCTGATGTGGGAAGGCCTAGTGTCTAATGTTATGTCATCTCCGAGCCAGCTTCCTGAAGCCATCAAGTCCCAGAAGCTTGGGCTTGATTCTCCGCTGTAGATGGTGTCATACGTATCGGGCAAGCCTATGTCATGGCCAAACTCGTGCGAGAAGACTCCCACGTTACCATCCTCTGGCATGATCGTATAGGCGCTAACGTAGATGTCCTGCTGGACCTCGAACGGAGGAGCTGATCCGCTGTGGGACCATATCGCACTGTCCCCTTGGGCGCCACCGCCAGCTGCTTGGTCTGCGCCTGCGTGGACGATGGCGAAGTGATCCACAAATCCATCGTCGTCGGCGTCGAAGTCACCCCATGGTATGCTCAGCTGAGCGTTAGCGGCAGTGAGCGAGTCGTGCACGATTCTCCAGTCCGGTCCGTTAAGGTTGTCAGTACCACCTGCGGGGTCGTCTGCTCCATAGAACCATTCAGAGTGCGGAATCTTCACCCATCCGAAGACTGTCCCATCGACGGTGAACTGACCGTATGACTGTTCCAAGTAGTAGTTATGCATCGAACGTGCGCCAGGCGTAGCGCTAAACAGCATACTCTGGTAGTGCGCGGTGTCGAAGTCTGGAATCCAGAACTGAGTGTTGTCCCGTGGTCCAGGGTGCGGTATTTGGTTGTGTAGTGGACCGTCGAATGGTGCTCCGGGATCATGATAGTCAGGATCAAACTCCACGAGCAGGACGACCATCTTGGCGGTGCCGACTGGGTCTATGGATGGGTCGACACCTATGTCTTGCCCAGCCTCTCTTGCAGCAATTCTCCCAGCCATCCTTGGGTTTGAGTACTCGTATGGCTTGACCATCTTCTGAGCGAAATACGCCTGAACGTAATTCGTGATCTGCTGGTTTGACGCTCCCGCTGGAAGTAGTCCTCTCCTAATCGCCGAGGCTACGAGTAAGTCTATGTCAGCGGTGTATAGACCGTGCGAATCCTTCTGAGCTTTCTGTGCGTGTGCTACAGGCACTGCGACGATCGTGGAACTCAAGAAAAGTATAGTTAGCACGAGAAATGCGAGCTTTTTCATCTGTCTCTTGCACTCCATTTTCGTAACCCAACCTGCGGTACAAGTAGGCAATTTGCCTTTTGGTAGGTATAGAAAATGGAGTAACTAGAGAGTACACGATTCCAGGCTGACTCTTGCCCGCATTGTGTGCATTCGGCCCCTGAGCTCCATGTCCGACAACGATTACAGAAACTCTGACCAGCTTTGAGTTGGTGAAACATTTTGACAGCATGGGTTCAGCGTGGAAGACCGGGGCTTAGCTTTGAACTCCCTCAAGCGACGGCGTCTTTGAGCCCGATATCTATAGATCCCCGCCTGACAGGCCAGAAGACAAGATAATTATGAACGAGAAGAATCACGTCCGCTCTTCTACTCGTCTCTTGTAGTGAACCGAGTATGGGTCGAACCAAGAAAGTGGCTGTGTTGCTTGTGAAACTAAGCCTCATGTCCAAACGCTCGAGTAGGCGAGCTTCGTCACCGAGAAGGTCGCGCAGACGTTCATGCTCCTTCCCTAAGGAGGGAGCCCTGACCTCTCCCGGTAAGTAAGTAAGTAAGATGTGTTCCTGCGGGAACACAATTGATTTCTCAAAGGCATAGCTTGCAGAGATCCATTCACCTCTCTGCATACCGTCTCGAGCATTGCAGAGCGCGGAAGAACCAACGTCACTTCCGGGCTCCCCGATGGGCTCAGTTTAAGTATGCAACTGATATCACTTGTACACGATTGCTATGGTACTACGCCCCCTCGCGACAAGGGTTCCAAAAGAGATTGAGCAGGAGATCCGAGATATCATGGATCTCCTCCGGGTGGAAAAGGCGCAGGCTGTAAGGATGATCCTAGAGATCGGGATCTCGGAGTGGAGAAAGAGGACCGCGCTCGATCTTCTGCGGGAGGGAAAAGTGACTTTCGCGAAAGCTGCCAAACTTGCCAAGCTGGACATCTGGGATTTCGTCGACTTGGTGAGAGAGAGGAAGATTGAGTGGGTCACATTTCCTGTTGGAGAGGTACAGGAAGAGGTGAAGAAGGCAGCGAAAGCCACAGGCGAATGAAGCCGCTAATCTTCGACGCCACTCCCCTCATATATCTAGCAAGAGTGGGACTTGCTAGCGTGATCGAAGCGATACCAACGCCGAAGTTTGCCGCTCGTTCTGTCTTCGGAGAAGTCGTCGAGCGAGGAAAGGCCAAGGGTTTGGCTGATGCGCTGGCTTTGGCGCGTCTCTTCGAGGGAGGAGCAATCACCATCGCAGATGCCTCAGATGTTGCACTCTTGCGGACTCTTACGAGGATCCGCGGCCTCGAAGAGCCTGACGCAGAAACGTTAGCCATTGCCAAGGAATGTGGTTACAGGGCGGTCCTAGACGACCTGCTCGCTAGAAAAGTGGCAAGAACCTACGGTGTCGACTTCGTTGGAACACCACACGTGATCATTCTCGGAATGGACAACAATCTGCTCACCAAAGAAGGCGCCCTAGACGCGATCGACCATATGATCGAAGCTGGCTGGAGATGCGGTCCTGAACTCTATCGCGAGATCACACGGATGATAAGAACGAGCTGATTGCGATCTGGGAGCGACTCAGAGCGACGAGAAAGCTTACTGCCGCAGCGTGATCGTGATCATCTGTCCATGGTCTGAGTGCCCAGCGAAGACGACCACAATCATCCCTCCTTACGTGAAGTTCTTTACCACTTCTCTGCCACTGAATACCGCTTCGCTTCCGCTGAATCCGTAGACCCAGTCGCCAGCGAAATAGATTCTTCCGACTGGTAGTCGATTCTTTGCGTAGGTGCCGTCCAGCACGTATGTGGGCTTGAACGCAGGCCCGTAGGGCTCCCATTCAAATGCGAGCCCAGATCCGGGGATGTAGTAGTCGTGGGCTCCAGGCCAGAACTTTTCCAGCTCATCTAGAAAGTACGCCACCAGTTCATCAGCGGCAGGTCTGCTAACATGTATTCCATGGCTAGGCTTCCATAGAGCACTCGCTTCGGGTTCATTGATGTACATTGATATCACTCCTTTTGGATAGGGCTGTGTCACTGTCTCATGGAAGATGCAGTAAGCGCCCCTTTTGACATTATGATCGGTGTACCCGCCGAAGCCCCACATACCGTATTTCGTGTCGCAGTACTTTTCCTTGAATTGTGCTATTATTCGTATGTTCTTGTTTGCTCCCATCGATTCTAGGGCGGCTTTTCTGTCGGTCGGAAGCTCCGGAACTATCCCGGCTACACTGGGGTGGTCCACAGCGACGACTGCTACATCAGCCTTGTACCTGGCTCCCGCGGTCTCTACTTGGACGCCTGTGGCTGTGTTTTCCACTCTCTTCACCTCTTGGTTCAGGTGCACCGTGCCCGGCGGTAGCTTTGACATGAGTCCTTCGATGAGGCCGTAGTTACCATGCTTGAGTTCGTAGAACTTGCGGAACTCCCACCAATACCAGGAGTCGACGCCATAACCTGCGCTGGTCCATTCGTTTGGTCCTCCAGTTTCTCCTTTCAAGTTTAGGTTTACGAATTCTTCCACATCAGTGCGGTGGTGTGAAGTTCCATCCGGATTCCGCAGTATCCAGTCTTTGAAGTCCGTGTAGTCGTATTTCACGTAGTCAGTGGCCTCATGCGGAGCATCAAAGGGGGCCTTTGAAGCCCAGACTTCATCGCTGAATGCTCTGAAATCTGTGTATCCACGTGGGTCGCCCCACGGGAGTTTGGGCTGCAAGTCGGCCCACTTGTCGAAGACGTACTTCCCTCTCCAGTAGTAGAAGCAGTCCCAGGGAAATTGCACGATGTCAGCCGAAGCGTATTTGAGTTCGCTGAGGAGCCACCACATGTCCGGGTTGCACTTCCTGTCAAAGAACTCTGAATATGATATTGCCGCGTGTGTTCCGTCTGGGTAGTTGTGCTGTTGACACCTGCCGCCCGGTCTGTGACACTTCTCCAGCACCGCCACCGTTTTCCCCATCTTAGACAACAAATAAGCCGCGGTAAGCCCCGCAAATCCCGACCCTATCACAACGGCACTCTTGATAGGAATCCTTCCCTGCGCTTCCACAGGGGGAAGCAAGTCCCTCAGGAAAGCTCTGGCTGTTACACCAGCTACTCCAGCAGTTGCCGCGCTCACCGCAGTAGTTTTCAGGAATTCCCTTCGGGTTATTTTCCTAATGTTTGTTGCCTCCCTTTCATCTCGGGTACTTGGTATCATCGCGCCCTCCTCGGCGCTCCTACGTAGCAGAGAAATTGTGAACGCCAAACATGGAAGCAGCGAATCTCAGCAGGCCAGTAGACTACGTCGCTCGTTTGGCATTTGAGACTTTGGGTGCTGTTCCGAACTCAGGCTACTGGGGAAAGGAGGGGGTTGTATTCTCCTTGTTAGGAGATTTCTCCCCGTCTTGTCAGCAACGTCTTTTCCATCGATCCGATTTAGAGCCTGGAGGCCATCGAGTAAAGATTAATTGAGGCCCACGTCCTACGCTTATACTTGCAGGTGGAAAATTGGTTTTTGCATGTGTCTTGATTAGCTGCGAGGCGGGAAAGTTCAAAGATGTCTCCGAAGAAGTGAAGAAGCTTCAAGGCGTCAAGAGAGCCTTCGGCGTCCACGGGCGTTGGGACGCTGTCGCTGAGGTTGAGGTCGCCGACATCAACGCACTGGGCGAACTGGCCCTGAAGGTAAACGGGCTCCGAGGGGTCAAAGCGAACGAGACGCTCGTGGGCTTCTAGGAGGGATCGAGAATGAACTCATGCATCCTGATCAGGGTTCTTCCCGGAAAAGGCTCTGCAGTACTTGAAGCTCTCAAGAAGTTTCCAGAAGTCAAGAGCGTACATCTCATCTTAGGGCGGTACGACATAGTAGCATTCGCCGAAGCTCGAACCTACGAAGAACTCAGCAGTCTATCTTCCAAGGTCAACGGTATTCCAGAGACAAAGAGCACTGAGACACTGATGGAAGCTAGCTGAACTTGTGAATACTACTCAAACCTCCTCTTTTTCTGCATGTTATTCCTAACCGAGAGTTCTTTCCCTGCTAGAGCTCCAAGAATGGCCTCCGTCTCAGAATCCGGGTTCGTCTCCGATTGTCGAGATCGCTCACCCGGCTTGACCTTGAAGTTGCATCGATACAATCGTAGTTGGATGGCACGGCTTGATTCAGCGTATAGTTCTGACCATGAGCTGGCAACATGATCGCCGCAGTCGGCACAGTACATCATACTCGAAGTCGCAGAATTACATGGCGCATTGAGCAAGCAGCATTTCAGAGATGCAGCTCAGATGTTCTTCTCGTCTCTATCTCCTTGATATCCGCGAAATGCGGGTCCTCAGTTACAACGAACTTAGCTCTGTTCTGAGCAGCGGTTGCGGCGACGATGCAGTCTCCCCACGGAACTTTCTCTTGGTACTTCGCCCTCAGCATGCCTGCGTGGTATGATATCTCCTTGGTGAGCGGAAGGATGCCAAGACCAGAATTGACAATTTCCCTGAAGTATTTGTCTGCAACCTCTCTACCGGTCCTTCTGTAGGTCTGCGCAAAGAATTCTGCCAGAACGATCGTGGGTAGGATCCCCTTGTTTCCAAGCTTCCTTGAAGTTCTGAGAATCTCTCGTGTCTTCACCAAGACTTTCTCATCGTCAGAGAAGTAATGCAGTACCAGAAAGCTGGTGTCGAGGACTACGATCACTTGCTTGCGCTACCTGAATTCTCGTTCTCGCGAGCGAACTAGGTCGCGGATCACTTCGTCCGCGGTGGCGAACTTTGAGAGCTTCCCAGCAGATTCCGTCATGTCGCGCACGGGTTCTATGACCAGCCCTTCCTTGGCCTCTCTAAAAGCTACGATCGCTCCCTCTCGAAAGCCATGCTGCTCCCTGATGTGAGAAGGTATCGTTATCTGACCCTTCTTCGTTACCTTTGAGTAGTCCAAGTGTGAAGCCTTACCTTTGGGAAGGCCTTACAATGTGTTAAGTCTTACGATTGCCGCCCCTTTCACGGAGGAGACTGTGACGGGGCTTCCCCTGCTTCTCTTGTTTTGGGACATGCTCTGGTTTCCACTTTTGGCGCCTTGAGATGATTCGTGGCCAGAACGAGATGGCTAGTCAGATGAACAAATGACGTGCATCGTCGTCAAGCCCGCATCACGCGCGGGGGTGGGAAGTGGGTTGCTCATCTAGAGATGAAGAGCTTGCTAGGAAGACAGCCAAGTGCATTAAAGTGGCAGCTCCGCAACAAGTCGATAGCAGATAACTGCCAAGACACGTGTCCAAACGAGCTTTGATGCTGAGAACTCGAAGTTTGGCAGGTAATCTGTCAGCAGTTCTAGGGGTTCCAGAGCGATCTTCCCTTAACGTTTAATTAGTTGCCATCTGTCAACTTTTGTTGGTACGAGACTTGCGCACGGTGAAGATTTGGACGACGATAGACTACGCTCTGAAGAAAGACCTCAAGGCGCTTACTGCAGATCTTGGCTACAAGACTGAAACCGAGTGCCTGCGTGAGGCTCTAAGGCAAGGAGTCCAAGCATTGAAGGCCCAGAGGTCTGTTTTTGGAATGCTCGCAAAGAGAAAAGACTCCATCCTTCAAAGTGCGGGTCTCTTGGAAGAAGAGTACGAGCGACTGAGCAAAGGCGAACTTGAACTCAGAATAAAATCCCAATGGAGAAAGGTTGAACAATCGGCGTGAAAGGTTGCCGCTGACATTCATTGACTCGAACGTACTGTTTCGGATGTTCGCAGCATCGCCTCAGAAGATAAAACAATACCAAGAAACTGGTAGTTGCGGGAAGAAATCGTTAGACTACGCGATTGCTTTGCTACTCAACCTCGAGAGGGGTGGTTATTCGACCTCAGAGATCGCGCTACTCGAAACTATCAGTGTGGCTTCTCGTCTTGGCGGTCCGAGCAAGGCTGAGGCCATGTTTCGGTCAGTGATAATGCAGGAGGGCCTTCGAATTCTCGAAACAAGAGCTTTGACCTATCCGCTCGGTTTCGCTATCGTCCTGAGATATCAGCTTGAAGCCCGGGACTCGCTGCACCTCGCGGTGGCCACACTCGGCGGCGTGACTGCCCTCGTTACAAGCGACGAAAGCTTCGCTGATGGAACTGAATCAATAATAAAACAGGTTGCCTTGCAGGGTTTTCAGCTCCCTAAGTCAATCAGCGCCATTTACCGACTAACCGATAAGGAATCAACTCTGATTGAGCAAAGAGCGGCGCAATCCCTCGCGCTCCTTTCCGTCGAGAAAGCTCCTGCCTGAAACCAATAAATCGAGATTTTTCTGAAACCCCGGCGCTTCGACGATAAACAGTATCCAAGCCGCCTACAGCTACCTTCATGCATCATCGTCAGCCCGACTGTTAGCAGGTTTCTCGCGTCTTTGGGGGACAGCATCCGCAAATCGATTCAACGAGTCCTTGGCCGGCAAAGATGTTTCCCTGGCAAGTGTAGCCTTTGCCCGTTGCGTGCCCGGCCCATTCCATGCACTCGCTTCTAGTGTGCACGGCTACGCGGCTTTTGCTGAGGCGTCCAGAGGCTTGAGGCGATCGTAGGAGATGCACGGCGCATCCTGAGCACCACTCGTTGATGAGACTCGAATCGAGATCGATTAGGAAGGAGGCGAGTGATGTCGATTCCAACACGTCATTCTCGAGGCATCTCCTTCTTCGTCTTATGCTGGCCTTCGAGCGACGACCATCATTTCGGCCGGGTGGCCTACTTGGACTAGCCGCCTATCTGAGACTAGCCCATCCACCGACCCAAACCGTCAGGTGCGGTTCAACCGGGAGTCGACACGACAAGACACATTCAAAAGCTAGCCCAATCACAACATTAGAAGTTCAACAGGTCTTAGCTCCTTTGTAACTGGATCGACCTGCAGACCCATGGCCTCCAAAGCAGTCGCTCCTAGGACTGGTGTGTCACGCTCCTCGGCGAAGATCACAGAGGCCGCGGCTGTGAATTCCTTGTAACGGATTATTGCGGCTCCAATCTCTCGCTCGATGGCCTGACCTCCAAAGACTCTTAGGGTTCTCTTTCCAAACGGAGTCACGCCGAGTTGACTTAGGAGTACCCTGGGAACCGCCGAGAGGATCGCTCCCGTATCAACCAGGACCTTCGTGGCAAGGGATTTCTCAGGACTCGCCGCATGAGAGATATGGACCTCCACCTCGGTGAATCCCATCTCGCTCCCCAGTTGATAACCGCCGGCACGGCTTAAATTGTGTGCCCATTCGTTCGTGGCCTGTCAGGGTCAGAGCAGGCACCCTACTTTGGAATGGCCCAACTTTCCCAAATGGTGGAAGCAGGATTCCCTTACCAAGCTGTTTGGTATAGGTTCCTCGTCTTCACGTCAACGTGCCGCGAGAGCTTGAAATGTTAGAGTATGCGGCCCCGACAGCTTGGACGGATATGTTCTGCCTTCAATCTGAGCTGCAGTGAAAGCAAAACCGGACGCACATGCATTCCGGGGCAGGAGTTTCTTACATCCTTAGGCTGGCCGAAAATTCAGCACGGTTGGCATTTCGATGTCAACTGTGTTTCTTTTCGGCTTCTGGGCTCGCTCGGTTCTGCGTCGAGTTCATTCCCAGCTTGGGCATCGATTCTCGGCAGAACAAGCCTGGCGAAGCTTCACAAACATCAAAACCAGAGGCACGGCATTGGATTCTTGGGAACTTGTTGGTATCAGGCAGCTCTTTCTGCCCATTTTCCTACGGATCTGACACTCGGATCGTCAAGGTCTTTCCCTCCAGCGTGACATTTAGTCTGTTTAGGATATCTCTCCCCAGAAGGGCGTTTGTTCGCTGCGACGAGATCATTCTAAGAAGCTCAAACCTGAACCCATTCATGGAGACGTTCACGTAGTAGATAGGGGTCTCAGTGACCCTTCCCTCGAATGAGGATACCTCAAACACGCCCGCCGGAAGAAGACGGAGCTTCGCTGCCCAAGCTTCGGGTATGACGGAGATATCGGCGCCTGTGTCGATCTTCGCCTTCCCTTTCTCGCCGGCATGTGTGGCTGGATTCGAGACCTCGAGATCCGCGACAGGAGCCGGCGGCTCAAACTCGACTGCGTCGTATCGAATCATCTATCGAGTCCGCTCCGGAGACGGTATCTCTGGTATCCTCTTCTCCTCCTGCACCTTCTCAACGTAGACTACGACGTACCCGTATTTCCCGTAGACACGCCTGACGAGCTCTCTCTCGTCTGAGTCCGCGTCAACCACCTCTGCCCTCAGTACCGAGACGAATTTTCCGGCATATCTGGGATCGGCGAGCAGCTTGGTCCTCATTCTGAGGTAGGCGTCCCGTTCTGCATATAGCTGCCGGGTGGTCTCATTGGATCGTAGGGTCAGTACGGCGGAGCTCTCAGCAGAGCCGCTTTGCTTCATTCGCCACATCCCTGCTCTCCCGATGCGCCTTCGCTCAACAAGTCCTTGGCCAAGAAGCTCCTTCAGGTGCTGGACGATCGTGACTCTGCTGACGCCGACGGCTCTTGCAACGTCGCTCGTAAGCACCCAGTCCCTCTTCCTGGCGAGAAATCTGAAGGCAGCATCTTTGGTGGCTTTCATCGATTTTCATCTATGTTAAACATAACGGAAAGAAGCTTTAGCTCTTTCCCCTAGGGGGAAGCCCGATCGGTCGATCGTGAAAGAAGCAGCGCCGCAACTGCCGAGACCCACGCCGTTAGCTTTCTGGGGATATTTCCGGAGCCGTGGCGATTTGATCCAGTGGACGGCGCTTGGACTAAACACGAAGAGGATAGAAGTGATCCTCACCCTTCAATTCTCACTCTCGCTTATCCCCCGAAGAAGGCGCGGGGGTTCGCGCACGTCATATTCATATCAACACGAGCGTTTCTCCTTCGAGACTTTCACAAGCTCGGGTTTGGTGTTTCCGGGCGGTGTCGTCTTGATTCCGCTAACAGTGGCGAACGCACCCTAGCCTTCGATGTTTCTCTGTGGCAAGTGTGGAACGCCGATCGATCAAACGGGATGGATTCAACCATATTTCAACTGCCCTGAATGGGCAAATGTATCTAAGACAACCCTAGCTGCCTACGTGAGAGCTTAGTGTATACACTATCTCAGTAACCCCCTCCCACCCCGCTCCCTTTGGGCTAAGACTGAGATTCCATCGGATTCCACGCATGGAACTTGATGGGCTCCCAATCCGAGAATCGTCACTGGGGGTTCTAGACGTGAGGGCTCTGGACTCCAAGAACGGCTCCAGATCAGAACTACGGCCCCAGGTCAGGTCTCCATGACGGGGAACGACTAGATTTGCGTCGTTCTTTTACCGTTCTCCCGTCGGAGAGAAAAGAATAGAAAAAGAAAGGGGGATGCTATGTGCTACTTCAGACCGAACTTGAATATGATGGTCGTCCCGTCGTTCAGGTTAATCTGGTAGGTGTAGGTATAGCCGGCAGTCAGGTTCTTGGTGTTAATGTTGAAGATCCACTGCTGAGATGTCGGATCCCAACGGAAAGCGATGTCAGGCGTCGTGGAGACGGGGTCCTCGTCAACGGGGCCGACGGTTCCTCCGTCCTTATTGACTAGCTTGAAGCTCACGACCACTCCGGGCGTTCCAATCGAGTTGCCCTTGGCGTCGCAGACCCTGAACTTGGCTGGCACGGTGCTGCCCTTCTTCCAGACGCTCGAACCGTCAACGTTGATTGGCTGCAGAATCTGGTGACTCGGCGAGCCGAGGCACATGGTACCAACAGGCGCGTATTGCACGTTGTACGTGTTGGTAAGGGTCGCTGGGTTTCCTGCATTGTCCGTGGCAGTGACTGCGAAGCTCTTGGAGCCGACTGAGTTGGTGTCCACTGTTGCGGGCCCCGTGCAGGAGGCCACACCGGACGTTTGGTCCGCACAGCTGAAGCTAGACGCGACAGACGCGCCGAGAACATAGAAACCTCCGTTCGCTGGAACTGTGATGGTGACTATAGGCGCGGTGAGGTCGACGTTAATGTGGGAGATTCCAGCTGTGGCGCTGTTGCCCGCGGCATCATAGACGGTGCGGCTCACGGACTGATCTGCCCCTTCGCTCAGAGTCACCGGCGCTGGACAGGAGCCAGCCAAACCGGACCCGTCATCGGAACAGCTGAAACTTACAGTGGGCACACCAGTCGCGAGGTTGTACCAGCCGGTGCTGGCGGGTGCCGCGGGAGAGATACTCGCCGTGATAGTAGGCGCAGTCTTGTCTATGTTGATGCCGCCAACAGTCGCTGATGCAGAGTTGCCAGCGATATCCGTAGCGGTTCCGGTTACAGATTGACCAGCACCCTCACCACTCAAAGTGGTAGGGCCAGAGCAGGAATCAACACCGGAAACCGCATCTGTACACGTGAAGCTTACGGTCACATCCCCATTGTTCCAGCCGTACGAATTGGCAGCAGGCGACCGTGAACCACTGATGCTAGGCGGCGTCTTGTCAATGTTGATCGTCTGGGAGTCTTTCGCTTCCGTGTTCCCCGCATTGTCAACAGCCCAGTGGTCTAAAGTGTTGGTGCCCTCTGTGGTTACAGTGAATTTTGCTGTGTTCCCGGAGACAACAATTTCAACTCCATCAAGTACGTAGTGGATCTCCTTGACACCCGAACCAGGACTAGGATCGCCAGCAGTCAAGGTGACGACGACATCTGAAATGTACCAGTCATTGCTGCCTGCTGTTCCAGACAAGTCCTTGTCTGTTGTGGGCGGAGTGTTATCCACCGTGTAGGTGATCGAGTCTGAGCCTACGTTTCCAGCAGCATCAGTAGCCGTAACAGTGACAGTGTGAACCCCCTCAGCTGTTGACCAGCCGCTCACCACCACGCTTGGGTTGGGATCTAGGTTGTCGGTGACTGTATACGCAAGCGCTGGCAGAGTTGCTGTCTGGTAGTAGCCAGCAGCCGGGGCATTGATCGTCACCACCGGAGCACTGTTGTCAACTGTGTAGGGTACGGAATCTGAACCGACGTTACCAGCAGCATCAGTGGCCGTGACGGTGACAGTATGCGAACCCTCAACATTGGAATAACCATCGGAGACAACAGTGTAAGGATTCGACTCAGTGACTGTATAGGCAAGCGCTGGCAAAACATCCGACTTGTAGAAACCACCATCAGCTGGAGCAGTGATGGTCACAACAGGCAGAGTATCATCCACCGTATAGGCGACTGAGGCTGACCCTACGTTTCCAGCAGAATCAGTAGCCGTCACAGTGTAGGAGCCAGCACCCTCAGCAGTAGAAGGCCCAACCTCAACAACCGTGTAAGGATTAGCCTCAACAACTGAGTAAGCACCAGCTGGAACATTAGCTGTCTTATAGTAGGCTCCGCCAGCTGGAGCAGTGATCGTGACCACTGGCGGCGTCGTATCCGCTGGAGCGAGAACGTGTAAGGTGAAACTTGCAGGGTTCGTGTTGTAGGAGCCCGTTCCAGAGTCAGAGACACTCACTGTGATCAAATAGTCTCCCGCCGCGCTCGCAGCAAAGACGACCGACTGGGCATTCTTGTTTGATCCTACCATACAACTTATGAACACGAGCGAGACTGGACTGGCAGTCACTTGTGATGGCACATTTATCGTGACCGTGGCCGGAGTACCGTCAATGGCGTTGCAGCCGGCCTGACTGTCACCACTAGTGGCTACAATCCAGTACTGTACAGTTGTCGACCCTCCCAGAGTGAAGGTATCATTTCCGCCCACAACAACATCATTCTGGACATTGTCAGCTCGGGCGAACACAACCAGGGTAAGCAACAGAACAACAGCCAACAGTGCCAGATTACACCTGTTTCGATTCATTTTCATCTCTCCTTTCTTGTTGGGTACTTGGTGTCATCGTGCCCCTCCTCGGCGCTCTGGCAAATCGTCAACGAATTCGGAATGCCAAGTTTGACTCGTGTTGGGAAGCGCTAAAAGCGTTGGTATGGGGCTTTCTAGAAGATCGACGCTATTCTTCTGAAGATTCTGTCACATAACCGACTACTCGGGACGATTCGCGACGGAAGAAGAGGCCAAGCGGGCCAAATGGCTCGCAGGCTCGGTAGAAAGAGCTGCCGGTAACAAAGATGTGGTGATCTGAACTTATGGTTCAGTGTACGCCCGATCGACGATTCAAGATGTCCTTGGACCCTATGCCTGAACAATAGTACGCAAAGTGGTCGTTCTCGACCTTCTCCTTCGCAGCGTCCAACTGAACTCTCGCTTGCTGCTTCAAGCCGTCTTTGCGGTTTGGGCAGGTTCTCTGAGACTTGGTTAGCCTTCTTTCAGCGGGAAATGCTTGAAGCTTGCCAGCTGGAGAGTTGCCCCGATCATGCGCCTCTGCGTCGGGCTATCTGCGCAGGCCGAGATCGCAAAGCTAGCCCGGCTTCCGCCTTCCTGAGCTCGCCTGTCGCTGGAGCTACCTCCAGTCGCATGCCCTCCAAGGCATGCAGCCCCAGAACTTTGCCATCCTCCTTCTCGGCAAACACCACGACACTGGGTCCGACTTCTCCCAAGCACTCCATGTAGGCGTCACCGATTTCCCGCTCTATCATTCGGCCATCAATAGACTTGAACTTCCATGTGGCCCTACTCTCGATTCCCAACTGATTCAGGATATCCGCATCGACCCATGAGTATGTCGATCCAGTATCAACAAGGAGTTCTACCACACTCGACATCTTCCGATCAGGGCCGAAAACTCTAACCCTCGCGGTTGTAGGGCCCACTGAACTGCCGCCTCAGCCGCCTCTTCTTTGAGATCATTCAATTAAGCTTCTTCCCGTTATCACAAATCATACTGAACTGTATGGCGCGCATACTCCCAGTCTACCTCGGTCTTTGAATCCAAGAGACTCAGCCAACCATTCGAATGACACCTGCAAAGAAGCGTACCGGCAAATGCCCGAAGGCAGCGAGACAGGAGTGATACGGGTTGCTGATGTGAACCCATAGTCAAGTGTACGCGCGGTCCGGCATTGAGAATGTTTGCGAGCTATGGACATGGTCACAAAAGCCTGAAACAAGACAGAGGCAGCCTATCTGGCATTGGCCAAGCTGGCCTCCAGGGCGCGCCTCTTGGACTGAGCCATCTCAGAATACTTCTGGAGTTCGTGGCAGTCCTCAAGGAAGCGCTGTCCCTTCTCTGTGGCAACGTAGCTCTTCTCAGTACCGCCTCGGACCTCTAACAGCCCGAAGTTCACTAACATATCCAAGTATTTCTGGAGGAGGTCGAAGCTGAGGTTGCCCAAGTACATGATTCGCGTCTTACGAGAGCCGTTCTTGGCGATCTCCAGAATATCCGCCGCTATCTGAATACGGCTCCGGTACTGCCGTTTAATGTTAACCATCGAGACCACCGGCGGTTCAGAGATCGCTGTTGGCGGAAGGCTCTGGTTCGCTGTCAAAAGGTAATTGTGGAAATCTTTTCTAGAAGAAAACTCGATGCCCTAGTTCGTCAAGACCATTCAGACATGCGCCAATTGACGGCTGACTGAAGAGAGCACAAGAGGTCAGCGGCCTCCATTGGAGACGGCCCGCCCTCGATGATCCTGAAGCTCACCTCATCCAAGTCGCATGATTGAGCGAAGCCATATCTTTCGAGAAAATCGAGCGCCGCCCCGATCTCCTCGCCCTGGAACCGCAAGTGCTCAGCAAGACTGTGCAGCGAATGCCACTCTCCATCCTGAGCGGCTGACCAAACCGCGTCAATCACACCAGTCCGAGAGGGGCCGCTCGCCATGGCGACTTACCCGACCGTCTCCATCGAGCTTTGACGGACTTAAAACGCCAGAGAACATTCCTACGAGAACAATGAGGCCCCGGCTTCTAAAAAACAGACAGCACCGACGCTAGATGCATGATCAGCAGGAATGATCCGCCGATTTACTGGTGCGAATATGCCGCGCTTTCAGCTGAAGTAGCCTGAAATGTGTGAGTACTCTCGCAGGAAGTCGCATCCCTTCTGGGTGATCTCGTATCTGCGGTTGCCTCCGTCGTCGGTAACCTGCGCGAGGAGCCCCCTTTCTTCCAGAAAAGCGAGATACTTCTCCAGCTGCCTGTGGCTCAGGTTAGCCCTGTACATGATGTGGGTCTTGAGCGCCCCGTTTGACGCAACCTTCAGGATACTTGCTAGAATCTCAACACGTGTGCGGTTTGCAGTCTCCTGACGTCCGTCTTCTATAGGAAACATACGGGGGACCTAGAGAGTTGATAACGAACATGTGCGAATATAAAGGAGCGTGGGTTCCGCAAATACAACGCTGTGCGTCACGTTTTCTTTTCGACGTCCGGGAGGCGGAGATCTGGAAAATACTAAAAGATGCTCTCGAACAGAGTTTTGGTTGATCTTCGCTGGCGAAGATATTGCCTGCTGAGTTGAAGGCGTTAGTAACTCAGCTTCAGACATTCGGGCTGACAGACAGCCAAGCCAGAGGTACGTGTCATAACCGGGTACAGCAACGCGGAAGCTAACTTCCTCGAACTGCTCGGATCGGTTCAGAGGGAAGTCTGGATTATTGCTGGGCGGAAGGAAATAAGGAAGATCAAGGGGCATGTCATCGCACGCTTTCTGGATACAGTATCGCAGAAACATCTTACAGCGAGACTCATTACAGAACTAGATGAGCGACTTACTAGGCGTCTTGGGAAACGGATTGGTTTGGTTGAGATCCGGCACAGTGAGGGCCTGCCCTCCTATATCTATGGTTTTGATGACCGTGCGGTCGCCGTCGGTCTGACAGGCCCAGAAGTCGGTGACCAAGTATCTATGATTCTTGTGACTCACCCGAAAACGGTCAGAATCGTGCGAGACTTCTTCGAACGTTTGTGGGAGGACGCGGCACCATTCAACACCTGGGCGGCAATGGAAGAACAGGAACGCGAGACGGGGCGTCAGAGAACTGTACTCTGGGGTCGCCAGCAGCTTTACGCATCGCTCGCGGACTGGTGCCTAAGAGCAAAAGAACGCATACTGCATTACGTACCCACGGAAAACGGCCCGCTACGCATTTCCCGTAATTTGGGTGATGGTCACATGGAGGCTCGAAAGCGAGGCGTCCGGGTACAAAGCCTCTGCCACATTGGCTCGGCGAATCTTGGCGCGGTGAGAGAGATGATGAAATTCAGCGAAGTCCGCCACACCGAGGCGTCGCCCGGCGTGACCTTCAGCGTGCTTGACGAGTCAGAGGCAATCATCCACTACGTACACATGGATACGCCGGACATAACTTGTCCTACAGACATTTCGATACACATCACGGTTCATGACGCGACACGCCGTCTTGCAGAATGGTTCGAACTTCTTTGGAAGAACTCAACCGCTGCAGAAACTAAGATCCGCGGCCTATCTGCACACAAGGATGAGCCGGGCGAAACGCCAACAAGCCCAGTCGACTGACGCACGATGCTGCAAGCGACCCAATGAGAACCCCAATTTTCCAACCCGTCCACGAGACGCAACCTCGTGGGGATTTATGTTTGTTCGCATTGATGTCGCCCGTGTTGCTATTGTTTTTGCTGATGATGAGCGGCGGTAACCCTCTCCATACCTCGGAAGGCGGGATCGGCATTGTTCTGGCCCATGATCGTGAGCGCGAGACGAAAGCCTCCGGCGACGTGGGGAGGGAGGCATGCAGCAATCTTCAAGTGACCCCATAGAGTGGTGAAGAAGTGTGCGGTGTTCGATGGATAGCCCAAGACCGCTGCCTGTTGTCAGGTACCTCACTATCGCAGCGGCTCTATCGGTTGCGCTGTACTATCTGCCGAACTACTTCGTCCTAGAGAAGATCACCGCTGATCACTCGGCGGCCCTGTTGAACTGGATCGGAATCCCTGCGGCATCGTGGGTCAAGAATGGACGCGCCTTCGTGAACGAGTTCGAGATCGAGCGGATGTGCACAGGTGTACAGGTCGTGGCGGTCTTTGCTGGGATCTTGGTTCCGCTTCCCCAAGTAGCCTGGAGAAGGAAACTGGTCGCCATTACGAGTGTAGCTGTGCTCGTGTACTTGGCAAACATAGCGAGAATCGCCCTGGAGGTCTCGCTTCTCTACAAAGGGATCCTGCCATGGTCGTTGGCGCACTACCCCACTGGTTTGATCCTCGGCGTCTTCTCGGTAACGTTCCTCGTGATCGTCCTCGACCTGTTCATCCCCGAGATCGGCGACTACGCCATCAAAGCCGCAGAAATGCTCGTCCCGAGACGAAACGCCACCGCTAGCTCGAGCTGACTTGATTCCTGCCGCACTTGGAACAGAATCTTGCATCAGGATCGATGCTCGATCCGCAGAACATGCAGAAGGTTCTGACGGCGGGTACCGGAGTCTCCTCCGGTGGGCTTACGGTGAGCCTTCGTCTGATCAAGACCGCTAGACCGGCTGCAATTGCGGCTGCGGCTATCATCATCGGATAGAAGCCCCGCTCATAATCGACAGTCCAGTGCGCGACGACTCTATGCGGACGATCCATCACTATCGACTCATTCGGAGCGACGCTTTCGACATCGCCGCTCCAGCTCACGAACCTCCACTGAACGCCGAAGACACTCTCCCACCCTTTTGGAACGAGCGGAGGCGCTGAGAAGTTGGCGATGACGCCCAGCGGATACCAGCCGGCTCCTCTCACGTCAGCAACGTTGGAGACAAGGTCGAGGTAGAATTCGTCCCGGAAGTTGACCGTCAGCAACACGTCAGCCTGGATCATCAAGTGTTTCGGGTTCTTCGCGTCGGTTCCGTTCCAGCTTTGAAAGATCGCTCGCCATCCGTTGGCGACCGTGAAGTTTGCCGGCGCCATGATCGAATGCTCAGTTAGTACTTTGAGTTCGCGGGTGAGAACCCCGCTTTGGTCGGTTGAGTATGGGGCCCCGTCCACAAGTACGGGCACGCTGCGGTAGGGCGCCTGCAAGGTCAGCCGCGCGTTGTCGCTAACCTTGATTCTCATCTCAACGAAGCCAGGCCCGCGCTCCTGATCCGTAAAATAGGAGAGTCCAGACGCGTCCCGATAGAAGACGTAGCCTGTGAGCGTCCATTGTCCTTCGCTTGACGGCGATTCCAGCTGTATATCGTATGTCTTCACGCCTACGTCAGCAAGATTCTCCGCGGCACCCTGCCACAGTGGATGATTGAACGCGCCTCTTGCTCCCTCGTACACTGCGGCGTGGATCTCGAAGTAGTCGCGGAATGCGTACTCCACCGTCAGCCTGATCGAGAACGAGTAGGAAAGCGGAACCTGAACCGGGTACTCTGCTTTGATCCTCAGTAGTCCAAGCTTGTCGCTCTGAGCCGCCGCCGGATGAACAGAAACCGCGACGATGAAAACCAAGGCGAGGCAGATGATGAGCCTGTGGTTCAGCGTCAGTTTCTACACGCTCGGAATCCCAAATCCTTCCGCCTGTCAAGACGATTAGCGGAATATATGGCTGACGAAGAACGGGCTAAGATGATCTGGACAGCTTCGAAAATCTTCTTTGAACTCATTATCGACCAATGTCCAGATCGGCCAGCAAGATCGGCCTTTGTCTTGTCTCGGCGGATTTCAATCGTGTCACCAATACAGTATCTGCCGTGACCATCCGTGAGCGACCGTGAACAGCAAAAGCAACATAGGCTGCGTCGTAGATGGATATCTGATTGTCAAGAGAGAGCGTGAAGGCGGTTGCCCACTCACGGTCGCTCGGTTCGCGGGTGATCTGCAGGCCCTCAAGCGATTCCATCACGCCGCGGAGTTGTCTTAGCGTGAATCTTGCCACCGCATGAAATCTCAGGGCTGACGCGACTTCATATTTAAGCAGAGAAGGGGCGTCCAGGTCGACCTTTCCTTGCTGAAAGAGCTCTCTCAACCGTCGAGCCGGACGGCTGCCTTTCTCTTCGACGTACCACTTCACCGCGACTGAGGCGTCTGGGACATACCGCGGGATCTCATTTCTCTCCAATATCGAATGGTCTCCGCGCTGTCGAAATCGATGTATCCATGCTTCGACACCATCTCTTTGTAGATTGCATCGGCTTGCGCGCCTGCTGCACGAACGCGTTCCCAATCTCTCGCCGTCGAGCGCTGCTCCAGCTCGATTCGCGCTTGGATCGCGTCTCTCAAAACAGCAGACCAGTTGACCGACTTGACTTTCCGCATCTCCCTCCTCAGCCGGTCAGGAACGCGGATCGTAACCAACGCCAACATCTTAACCTTCAGTGGCGCGTCTATACTTTGTACAGACGCAAATAAGCTTTCCCGAGCAGCCGAGACATGTGGATCAGGAACGGGAAACGGAGATCAGCCGCACGACACTAGGGTTTGTGAGGAATTTGAGAACACTCCATTCTTCTCCAGCAAACCTAAGACGTACTTCACCAACAACTGATGCAAATCAGCGGAAGAAGCGGAGCCCCATGACAAGCCGGACAGCCGTCCACAGGCTGGTGTTGGTCAGACATGGCGAGAGCACGTGGAACAAAGAGAACAGGTTCACCGGCTGGATCGATGTCGACCTCTCAGAAAAGGGTGTACAAGAGGCTCATGAGGCAGGACAGATACTGCGCAGAGAAGGGTACGTGTTTGATGTCGCGTTCACTTCGGTACTCAAGCGTGCCATACGCACGCTCTGGATCATGCTTGATGAATTGGACCAGATGTGGATACCGGTTCACAATCACTGGCGCTTGAACGAGCGCCACTACGGCGCTCTGCAGGGACTCAACAAGGCTGAGATGGCGTCGAAGTACGGCGAAGAGCAGGTGCTCCTCTGGAGAAGGAGCTACGATGTGCGGCCGCCTCCGCTTGAGATGACCGACGAACGCTACCCAGGCCTAGACCCGCGATATAGAGAGATGAGTGAGAAAGAGATACCGGTCTGTGAGTCACTCAAAGACACCGTAGCCCGATTTCTGCCGTATTGGCATGAGACGCTCGCCCCCGTCATAAGGTCGGGCAAGCGAGTCCTCATCTCAGCGCACGGCAACAGCATGAGGGCGCTCGTGAAGTATGTTGATAATGTGTCCGATGAGGCGATCGTGGGCCTTAACATACCGACCGGTATTCCGCTTGTCTATGAACTCGACGACGACCTCAAGCCCGTCAAACATTACTATCTTGGGGATGAGGAGAAGATCAGAAAGGCGATCGAATCCGTTGCTGCACAAGGAAAAGCAAAATGAGAGGTCTGGGTCTAGAAGAGGCAACAAGTCACGTTCGAGTGGCCGTCGCATGCCGGGGCTTCAGCCGACTCCTGGGTTGGCTGTTACTGAGGGGGATCCTCTGGTTCTGATCAGAAACTCAGTAATCCCGCTGAGCAGTTCCAAGGAGTCGTACGCCACAAACGCGTAAGGACTCGGTTCGACCGGCGCTGATTGCGTTGCTCTAAGGAAAGCTATCACTTCGAATTTGCTGCTGAATCCTCCAGACTGGAACTCGTCAGCGAATTCCTTCGCAGCGGCTGCCGTCTGATCATCAAAGCTCACGATCAGAAGCTCTGCGCCATTTTGCTCGGCGTTTCTAAGCAGCTCCTTTGGCGTTGTTGCTCTCGAGAGGTCGATCGCCTGATGCCCAGCGGCGGCGAGCATAGCGGCCATGATTGAACTCATCACATCATTCCCGCCTGAGACCGGCCCCACGCTCACCCTTGCCGTGAAGCGGGTCTGCTTCGGGATCAAGGACGACTTCAGAACATCAAGCGAGGCTCGGGCCGCGCTTGCTGAGGCGGCGAAGCGTTGTTCATCGTACTCTCCAAGCGCGTGCAGACTCTCGGCCGTCCTGAACGCGTCATACAGCTCGTCGAGCGCCTCAGTTGGGTCCTCCGCGTACTGTGCAAGTACCTTGGCCTTCGCTTGAGCCGTGTCAGCGTCTCCTCTCAGAATCGCATCAGACAATTGCCGCTCTATTACGTCGTCCTTCAAAGGCGCGTCTCCCCAAGCTGATGAATCGACTATGATAAACTGTTCCCAGCACTTACCGGCACATCCAAGTCAACATAATATAGTGCACTGGTTCAGCTACGGCTGTGTGATGTTTGGAAGCCTACTCGGCCATCCTGTCCGTTGCCCATGAGATCAAGCATGCCAAGAGAGCGGTAGCGTTCACGGGCGCGGGAATCTCCGCCGAGAGCGGGCTCGCCACATTCAGAGGCAGAGACGGGCTTTGGAGCAAGTACGACCCCGCCGTGGCTTCCATCGAGTCGTTCACACGGGATCCCCTGAAGTTTTGGGAGTTCGTCCGGGAGATTGGTCGGATCTTCCTCACGGCTCAGCCCAACGATGCGCACATATCCCTAGCAGAGCTGGAGGCAATGAAGCTCTTGGATTGCGTGATCACGCAGAACGTGGATGGCCTTCATCAACGGGCCGGCAGCAAGCGTGTGATCGAGATTCACGGCAACGCTGGCCGAATCATCTGCACGCGGTGCGCTGCCACATATGCGAGTGAAAAGATGGTTGATCGCCTAACCGTGCAGGAGGTACCGACGTGCGACAGATGTGGCGGCGCACTGAAACCCGACGTCATCCTGTTCGGAGAGCAGCTGCCGAAGAAGGCGTTCGATCAGGCGCTCAAGGAAGTGAAATCGGCAGGCTTGCTGCTTGCCGTCGGAACCTCGCTTGAGGTCTATCCGGCGGCGTCGCTTCCGGAGATAGCAAAGAAGAGCGGGGCCAAGATCATCTCGATTGACAGCGAAAGAACCGACTGGGACGATCTCTGCGACTACAAGGTGTACGGGCCGGCAGGGGAGATTCTTCCAAGGATCGTCCAGGCGATCAAGATCAGCTTCTAGCCGGCAGATGGCGATTGGACTGAGAGCACGCGCGGTCGTTCCTCAATTGGACGTACGCTTATGGGTGCCACCCTCTGGGCGCGTTGTTTTTCTTCCTCGATGTTTTCTTCTCGCACGGGTATTCCCAGTTCCCTTAGTTTGCTTTCTGGGACGACCCCGTCAATCCATCCGCGGGCCTCGTAGTATTCCTTCTTCATCTTCTCAAGCTCGCACACATGCCCGGTGGCGGGCCCCGACCCCGGTTCCTTGAGGAATCTGTCCGGTAGGGTATCGTCTTTGCCCGCGAGTCCACATAGGTTGTTGTAGTAGCGTTCTAGGTTGTAGATGCGCTCTCCTATTCTTGCGAATTCGTTGGCGTCCACTTGTAGTCCTGTCATGGCGGAGTACTGAGCTAGATATTCAGTGATGCTTTCTGAGTAGACACTGAACTTGCATATATCGAGCGAATCTGATACCGCATGTAGATCTTGGAAGTTCTTGGCTAGTATGCCTTTTCGCTGCCACACGAGCGGATCCGCACTTTCGGGCAGGCCCACCGTTTCGCTCGAGGAGATCGCGAATGCTCGAAGGTGGCATGCTCCTCGGTTTGAGGTGGCGTAAGCAATACCCATGCCTTGCATCCCCCTCGGGTCATAGGCAGCTATACTCTGACCCTTCACCTGGTTTGCCAGGCCCTCGTTACCGAAAGTCCTAGCCGCCCGTCGGCAACCTTCTGCAAGAGTGTCCCCTATGTTCTGTCTTTTTGCGATCTTGTGAATGAGATTGATCATGGCGTCAGCGTCGCCCCATTCGAGCCTCTCTTGAATCAGCCCTCGTTGGCCAGCCTCCATAGCTACGGAGATGCAATTGCCAAGTTCTATGGTGTCCATTCCATAGTCGTTGGCTAGATTGATCATATAGACGACGGCTTCTTTGCTGCTGCAGCCGCAGTTAGCCCCGAGCGCCCACATCGATTCGTATTCCGTGCTCTCCATGCGGATCTTGTACTTGCCCTCTGTCACGGCAACTTCTTTCTTACATGCAACCGGGCACGCATGGCAGGTCGGGTCGCGTACGAGTATCGATTCTTTGATGGTTGCGCCGCCTATGAGGTCTGCTTCCTCGAACATGGTACTTTGCGCATTGCGCGTCGGAAGGGCTCCCAGTTCGCTGACGAAGTTCATGTTTGCGTTGGTTCCGAAGACCGAGAGTACTCCCTCTCGCGGCGCCGTTAGGCCACCTTTCACAATGGCTGTGTTCCCAACCGCAAACGCTTTTCTGAATTGCTCAGGATTGGCTGGCTTGGGCTTGTTGCTGATGCTTCCTCTGACAACGAGGCATTTCAGCTTCTTCCATCCCATTACCGCGCCCGTTCCGCCTCTTCCCGAAGCGCGGTCGTCCTCGTTAACGATTGCAGCGAACCTGACGAGGTTTTCTCCCGCCTGACCTATTGCGATTACACTAGTATCTTCGGGCGCGTACTCATCCATTGCCGTTTTGACAGTGTCGTGAACGTTCTTTCCCCAGAGGTGGGTCGCTTCCTTCAGAGTAACCTCGCCGTTTTCGACATGAGCGTAGACTGGTCTCGGCGCCTTGCCCTTGAATACGATTCCGTCGAAACCCGCCCACCGTAGCCTCGCTCCGGACCAGCCGCCTTGATGCGAATCTGTCACAGTTCCAGTCAAGGGAGACTTCGTGACCACCGCCATTCGGCCGCTCATGGCCACGTCGCTGCCAGTCAAGGGACCGACCATGAAACAAAGAATGTTCTCCTCGGAGAAAGGCTCGACTTTGGGCTGGTTGTCGAAAACATATTTCACTCCGAGCCCACGTCCGCCAATGTACTTCCTCAGATCCTCCTCGTCCGGCTTTTCGTATTCCACTCTTTCTTGCGATAGGTCAACTCTGGCTACTCGGTTCGCGTAGCCGCCCAACGTCAAGTTGCTTACCTTCTCGTTCCAGTCTGACTCCTTGGCGATTTCAGACTTTGGGTGTTGGTTCCAACTGGCGGGCTAAGAGCCTGTCAGTTCATCTGCGTTCTGGCAGTTTTCGCAGGAATATCTGGTGCCTCCACTGCCTATTGCGAGGAATTTATCGTTGGTCGGTTCCGTGATGATTGCTACGACTCCAGATCAAGGAGGAGCGTTGCGCTAACGTATCTGGCGATTAATTCCTCTACCCGATGCTAGAAGTCAACGGGTTTCCCTTCGTACATGCACACGAACAACTTGCGTATCTCTTCAACATCGGGCACTCGTGGGTTGACGAACGTGCAAGTCGATCTGGTCGTTTGCTCGACTAGAGTGTCGATGTTTTGCTCGAAGACGCTCTGGGATATGCCTGCCTCATGCAGAGACAGCGGAATCCTGAGGTGAACCATGAGTCTTTTGATGGATTCCACAAGCATTTCCGTAGCTTTCTGGGCTGATTCCTCTTTGATCCCGATCATACGAGCAAGGTCACTGTAGCGTTCTGCTGCGTCACGGCTTGAGAACTGAATAACGCACGGAGTCGAGACGGCCACAGCGAGACCGTGTGGCATGTGGAATATTGCGCCCAGCGCATGGCCCATGGCATGCACTAGACCAACCTGTGAGTTGCTGAAAGCGAGCCCCGACATCGTCGCGCCGTTCTGAGTCTTCTGCCGAGCGAGCAAGTCATCAGGATTGTCAAACGCCTTCGGCAAGTACTCGAACAGGATTTGGATAGACCTCAGCGCGAGGCCGTCTGAGAAATCGTTTCGCCACTGATTTACGTAGGCTTCGATGCCTTGCACGATCGCATCCATGCCGGTATATGCGGTCGCTTCCTTGGGCAGCCTCAGCACGAACCTAGGATCCAGTATCGAGAAGTCAGGCACTAGCTCTCTTGAAGCAAAATAGTCGAGCTTCATGTTCTGAGCTTTGTCGGTGAGCACGGCAACCCATGTTGCATCAGAACCGGTTCCAGCTGTTGTCGGAATAGCCACAAGTCTTGCTTTCTTTCGCAGATCAAGCTTCGTGAGAGGACTGACTGCGTCAACGGCGAGATCCGGCCGCTCATAGAGAACCCAAGCCGCTTTCGCTGCGTCGATACATGAACCTCCGCCCAGGGCCACGATGAGATCTGGTTGAAAACGGCGCGCAACGGCTGCAGCCTTCTCAACGTTTTCGAAGGAGGGCTCCGGCTCAACCTGGTCAAAGACCTCGATGGAACGAGGCCCCTTCTTCAGCTCACCCATGACGAGATCGAGCATTCCGAGTCTTCTGACGACCGGGTCAGTTACTACCAGGACGCGCTTGCCTTCGACTGCGCCTAATTGCTCTAGAGAGTCCTCACCGAATGCGATCCTGGGGCTGGTAAACCACCACAATCCAAGTCAGACCTACGGACTCGGAGATCACGCGAACTCTGTGGGAACTTTGCCCGCGGTCTCAACGAGTTCCTTTGCGGCCCTGACTGCGCGTAGTACCTTGGCCATGTCTCCTTGGAGCTTGAACTTCCCGGTCAACAGGCCTTGGATCGGGTCGATCTGTTTGTTTATCAGTTTCTTCCAGTTCCCGTAGGGTCCCGAGTAGACATACGCGGCTTTCTTCTCCTCTCCGGGCTTCACAAGTTCGGCGCCTCTGCACTTTCCATGCCACAAGTCCATGTAGATGGTTGCAGGTTCTTTCAGCTCGGCGTCGGCGTTGATGACGAATAGAAAGTCGCCTTCCCACGTCTTTGCGGCATCTTCATAGTTCTTGTTGGCGTTCACTTGCTCCATGAAGAGCTTCGCCCATTCTTCTGAGGGAAATCTTGCCAAACATATCACCATTGATGCAAGCAGTCGGTCACAGGACATAGAAAAGGCATACCATCACCCCGGCAACTCGGCCCGCCACAACAACCATGGGTGCACGTTGTGGCGAACTAAGTTGCCTCATTCAGAGGAGTCTCAAAGCAGTCATGCGCAGACTCATGATGCACTAACAGAATTCCAGCTTCGATCGTGATCGCTTCTCTGACCCGGCTATGCGTCACGGCAAACCACAAGTAGACGTTTTGGAGAACGACTCGGCATGGCCCGTCTGACCGGCGGTGAAGTTCTCAAACGATGCCTCGTGGAAGAGAATGTTCGGTATGTCTTTGGCGTGCCAGGCGACCAACTCTATCCAATTCTAGACGCCTTCTACCACGACAAGCGCATTGAGTTCATCACGATGCGGCATGAGGCGGCCGCTGCTCATGCAGCAGACGGTTGGGCTCGAGTAACCGGACAACCCGGAGTCTGCCTCGGAACGGTGGGGCCCGGCGCCGCAAACCTCGTTGGAGGAGTATACGCCGCGTATGCGGACAGCATCCCGATGATCGTCATTACCGCGCAGAATCAATCTTGGCGCTCCTACCCTGATCATGGCTCTACACAGGCCTTGGACCAGCTCTCACTTTTCAAAGCGGTGACAAAGTGGAACTCAGTTGTTTCTCATTGGAGACGAATCCCGGAACTTGCCCAATGCGCGTTTCGTACCGCTACATCCGGAAGACCGGGTCCGGTCCACCTTGATTTCCCTTCGGATGTCCTGTTTCAGACAGGCGAAGAGGACGATGTGAAGATTCTTCATCCGTCACGCTATCGCTCGGTTGAACGGCACATCGGTGACGCAGCTTCACTCGACCAAGCCGCGGCGATGTTAGTGAACGCGAAATCCCCGCTCATTCACGCGGGCGGCGGAGTTCTTCGATCAGGCGCCTCCAGGGAACTCGTCGAACTTGCAGAGTACATGCAGATACCGGTGACCACATCTATGACAGGCAGAGGAGCCATACCCGAGGACCATCCCCTCTGCCTGATTCCCGCATGCCCCGGCAGTGGTGCGCTTGTTGCTCAGACCGAAGCCGATGTTGTACTCCTGATCGGCGGGCGCCTGGGAGACCTAGAAATGTGGGGGCAGCCACCCCTAGCGTGGGGAGAGCCAGCTCGTCAGAAATTCATTCAGATAGATATCTCCGGCGACATGATCGGACTCAACCGCCAAGTGGACATAGGCATAGTAGGAGACGCAAAATCGACACTTCACGCGCTCCTAGAGAACGTCAAGAGACTCGCGTCGAGAAGAACCGAGTCGACGTCGCTTCGTGAGTACAAACAGGTGGAGAAGGACTGGCTCGGGACATTCGAGGAGATGTCTCGCTCTGATCGCGTGCCGATTCATCCTTTACGGCTGATCAAGGAAGTGAGAGAGTTCTTTCCGAGAGAAGCTGTGGCGGTGGTTGACGGGGGAAACACCACAGTCTGGTCGCTCTATCTGAATCGCGTGTATGAGCCGAACACTTACTTGAGCTGCGCATCCGGAGACTCCGGCCACTTGGGAGCGGGAATATCCTACGCGATTGCGGCGAAGCTTGCCGCACCCTCAAGACAAGTCTACTGCATCACAGGAGACGGATCTTTCGGCTTCAACGTTCAGGAACTGGAGACAGTGAGCCGCCTAAAGCTGCCGCTGACGTTAGTCGTCGCCAATGATTCCGCCTACGGAATGATAAGATCCGGACAATCACTAGCCTATGCGAAGAGATACATCGGAGTTGACTTGAGCGACATTTGTTACGATAAGGTTGCTCAGGCCATGAACTGCTACGGCGAAAGAATCGTCGAACCATCTGAGATCCGACCTGCGCTGCAGAGAGCCGTCGATTCCCGCCTGCCTGCCGTCTTGGACGTGGTGGTCGACAGAGAAGCGATCCCTCCAGATTTCCAGGTTCTCGCCTCAGTGTGGCTAGAGGGCTGCGAACTCCCGTAGCGAAAACGCCTCGTGACTTTCTCGAACGATTCGTCTGTTGCAGAAGTCAAAGACGTTCCGGACAGTTGAGTGGGATAACCCGAAATAACGCATTCAAAACTGGGGTGCAATACACTGTGTATTGCACCCTGATTTTCTCATCTTCCGAGGCTAAAGGGCTGCTCAGCTCAAGTGTATCTCGACTGACTGTCCAACAAGTCATTGACTCTCGCGGAACGATTCGTCTGTGACAAGAGCTTTAAGCGGGCCACAGGCTAGCTTCGTCCGCCAATTCGATTTGGAGTGAGATTCTTGTCTCGAAGAGTTGCCGTTGTAGGAATCGGGCATTCCGTCTTCGGCGATCGCCGCGACGCAAACCTTCCGGAGCTCGCGTTTGAAGCGATAAAACCGGCGATCGAAGATGCCGGGATCACGCAGAAAGACGTTGGCTTCGTAAGTGTGGGAACCGCAGGCGGATGGTACGAAGAATTCCTTCCAGCAGTTGTTGTTGCCGAGTATGCGGGTCTCTCCGGCGCCGGGCTCATCAGGTGTGAAGCTGCCTGCGCATCCGGAAGCTCCGCTGTCACAACCGCGTACCAATCAATTGCAAGCGGCCAAACAGACATCGCGATGGCCGTGGGGGTCGAGAAGATGACTGAGGTGGATATCCTCACCTCGATCGAGCTGATCGGCAGGGCTGGCTACTATCTCTGGGAGTTCCACAACTTCGGCATGACCTTCCCGGCATATTACGCGATTCACGCCACTGCTCACATGAAGAAGTACGGAACCACTGAGGAAGATCTTGCCATGGTTGCCGTAAAGAACCACAAGTATGGGGCCATGAACCCATACGCACATTTCCAGCGACCGATAAAGGTTGAGGACGTACTGTCGTCAAGAGTGATCGCATGGCCATTGAAGATCTTCGACTGCTGCCCTGTAAGCGATGGCGCGGCCGCAGTTGTTTTGGCCTCGGAGGACAAGGCGAAGGACCTCTCCGACACGCCGATCTGGATAAAAGGTCTCGGTATGTCGTCAGGTACCGCGAACATCAGCAAGCGAGACGACTACTCGTCCCTGCGTTCAGCGCTTTTGGCGGCGGAACGGGCTTACACGGCCGCTAAAGTCGATTCGCAGAAGCTTGATGTCGCAACCGTTCACGACTGCTTTACGATCGCGGAGCTACTTGCGTATGAGGACCTGGGATTCTGTGACAGGGGAGGAGCTGCCAAGATGATTCGCGAGGGCCAAACGGAAATTGGTGGCAAGATATCGGTCAACGTTGACGGCGGCCTCAAGGCCAAGGGGCACCCGATCGGCGCGACTGGAGTTTCGATGGCGGCTGAGGTCACGCGCCAGCTACGCGGAGACGCAGGCAAGAGACAAGTGCCTGTCAAGCATGGCAACGCGCTCACTCACAACGTTGGAGGAACCGGGCACTACTGCTACGTCACGATCTTTGGGAGGGATTGAGATGGCATTCGGTCCACCGACACGAGCCCTGAAGTCCAGACCCCTCACGTTCGCCTTTGACATTCCAACAAACAAAACAGCGAGGTTCTGGGACGAACTCGAGAACGGAAAGGTCTACGGAACAAAATGCAAGAAATGCGGCCACAAGTATTTCCCGCCAGTAGTCGACTGTTCGGAATGTTTGACCTCAGACATGGATTGGATCGATCTCACAGGCGAAGAGGGCGAAGTCGAGACCTTCACGCACGTAATTGTTCGACCATCAAGCTTCGCCGAACACGAAACATACACGGTCGCCGTAGCCAAACTGAACCAAGGAGTGAAGGTGCTCGCGTGGCTCTCCGGTGTGAAACTAGGTCAGGCCAAGGTCGGCATGAAAGTGAAGCTTGTCGGGAAGCCCTCGCCTGAGGGAGCCAGCTACGAACTCGTACCAATACAATAAGTGAAATACCCAATCGTTGACGACAATACTCGGTGTGATCAAGATGAGCACGCAAGCTCTGAAAAAGGCGGCGGTTCTCGGAGCGGGATCCATGGGCCATGGGATAGCGCAACTGCTGATCATGACGGGCACGGACGTGACCATGGTCGACATCAACGATGACATCCTAGTGAAGGCGCGCGAAAAGATCCAATGGAGCATCGACAAGTTCGTGGAGAAAAGAACAATCCGAAAGGAAGATGCAGACGCGGCGATGGCACGCTTGCACACCACCACAAGCATGAATGACGCCTTCAAAGATGCGGACCTCGTCGTCGAGGCCGCTCCTGAGAACCTTGACATGAAGAAGAAACTGTTCACACAGATTGACAAAGCTGCTCCGAAGCACGCTATCCTCGGGTCGAACACGTCAACGCTGAGTATCACAGAGCTCGGAAAGGTCACAAGCAGACCTGACAAGGTTGTTGGGCTGCACTTCTTCAATCCCCCGCAGATGATGCCACTTCTCGAGATCATCAAAGGAGCGCAGACAAGCGAAGAGACAACCAAGTTTGCACTTGACCTTGCCAAGAAACTTGGAAAGACTCCGGTGCTTGTGAAGAAGGACGTTAGAGGGTTCATCGTAAACGGAATTCTCGCATCGGTCTTCAATGAGGCGTTCTGGGCTGTTGAGCGAAAAGAAGCGACGAAGGACGAGATTGACGCAGCCATGAAGTACCAAGCGGGCTTTCCAATGGGAATATTCGAACTGGCTGACTTCGTTGGTCTCGACATACTCAACAGCGTTGCCAAAGAGATGGAAGAAGCATTTGGCGCCCGAGCCAAAGCCTGCCCAATCTACCAGCCTCTTGTCGAGGCTGGCAAACTCGGCCAGAAGACAGGGGAAGGTTTCTACTCGTGGAGTGCCGGGCGACCTAGAATACCGTTCGAGCTAGCTGACAAGTTTGACCCGAATCGGCTGTACACGATGGCAGCTAATGCAGCGGCATGGTTGGTTCATGAAGATGTAGCTACGCCAGCGGACATCGATACCGCGATGAAGTTCGGCACCGGCTGGCCTTCAGGACCGTGCGAGCTCGCCGACAAGATGGGCATAGACGTGGTGGTCAAGAACCTGAACGAACTGCACACGAAACACCCGGAGCCGATGTACGAGCCCTGTCCGCTTCTTCTTGACTACGTCAAGAACGGGTGGCTAGGGAAGAAGTCAGGTCAAGGATTCCACAAGTACAAGTGACCGGTTCACGGCAACTGCAGCCGCACAAATCGTGCGGCAGATCATGCAGAGAGTTTCTTATATTGGGTAGTGTGACTGCTCTCCCACTGAGGTTTCAGAATTGAGTGAAGGGAGAACCTACCAAGACATCATTGTCAAGAAGGAAGAAGGAGTTGGGTGGATCACACTGAATCGACCTCACAGACTCAACACGATGACGCTCGACATGATGAACGAGTTCGCTTCAGCACTTGCTGATTTCGAGTCGGACAAAGAAGTGAAGTGCGTCGTCATCACAGGCGCCGGAGAGAAAGCTTTCAGCGCGGGAGCGGATGTCACCTCATTTACAGGAATAACGCCATCGATGGCCAGTGACGCCTCGATGAAAGGCCACGAGCTTACCGCACGTATCGAGGCACTCGGCAAGCCAGTAATCGCGTGCATCAACGGTTACGCGCTCGGCGGCGGCCTTGAGATATCCCTCGCCTGCGACTTCAGAATCGCATCGGAGAGCGCCCAACTGGGAGCTACTGAAATCAAGCTCGGCCTGATGCCTGGCTGGGGCGGAACCCAGAGGCTTGCCCGTATCGTCGGCCTCTCTAAGGCGAAGGAACTGATCATGTTGGGAGACCGAATCACGGCGGAAGAAGCGCACAAGATCGGCCTGGTCAACAAGGTTGTCCCAAGAGACAAGCTGATTGAAGAAACCAAGGCATTTGCAAAGAACTTCGTGGAGGGACCGCCTGTGGCCTTGAAGGCTGCAAAGCACGCTCTGAACTACGCAACTCAGGTGCCCCTGGATGTAGGGCTTAAGTTTGAATCTGAAGCATTTGGCATCGTGCTTTCGACCAAGGACGTGATGGAAGGCGTTTCAGCCTTCATGTCTAAGCGGAAGCCGGAATTCAAGGGGAAGTGACACAAGATGCCCATAGATTTCAACTTTACCGAGGAGCAGGAACTTTTTCGGCGTACGCTCAAAGACTACTACGCGAAGAATCTTACGCCGAAAGCCAAGGAAATAATGAAGGCACGGATGATCACGCCTGATGTTCACAAGGCAGTCGTAGGGCAAGGCCTCTTTGGTCTGCTGCTGCCGAAGGAATTTGGCGGAAGCGAATCAGACTACGTTACATTCACAATTGCGGTCGAGGAGTTGACCAAGGCCGACCCAACAGGCGTCGCGGGAATCCCAATCTGGTACGGAGCTACGTGCGCTCGCATTATTGCGGCGTATGGAACCGCCGAGCTGAAAGAGGAGGTCCTCCCGAAGGTTGTGAAGGAAGGTTGGATAACTCCGCTTCATAACACCGAGCCAGGATGCGGCACTGACTTCACGGCAATCACAACAACTGCGAAGAAGGACAACGGAGACTACGTAGTCAACGGTGAGAAGCAGATACTAAGTTGCGTTCCTGAAGCCATGAAATATGGCGGGGGCTTCATCACCTCAGTGAAGACGAAACCTGAGCTCGGCTCGAAGGGCTTGAGCCTCATTTTCATCCCTGTTACCTCGAACGGCATTACGACCTCACTCTTCGAAGGAATGGGCATAGACCTAGGCGGTGTCAGGTACGACAACACCAAAGTTGCGGAGCACTGCCTCATAGGGTTCGAAGGAACCGGATATCAGCTAACGTACGAATCGTTCGTCCACGCCCGAGTCCCAACCACGATGGCGATTGTGGCTGGCGCAGAGAAATGCCTTGAGGCAGGTATGGAGCACGTGAAGCAGCGACGAGCGTTCGGCCGACCTCTGGCTGGTCATGAAGGGATACAGTTCGAACTCGCCGAAGACTACGCGAACGTCCTAGCTGCTCGATGGTTATGCTACCGCGCCGCGTGGCTCGTGGACAGATACCACGATGGCAGGGCATCATTCTATGATGCGATGATGGCAGCATCCTGTGCCAAGCTCGTGGCGTCTGAGAATTGCATGAAAGCCATCAGCGACGTGGTCGAATGGTTCGGCGGCATGGGGACGACCACCGACTACGACGTACAACAGGCATTCAGAACCACGAGACAAGCGGTTGTTGCGGAAGGAACCAGAAACGCTCAGAAGATAGTAATCGCCCTTCAGCTGCTCGGCTCAGAATTTGCAGCATGGAGAAAGTGGGAAGAAGCAGGCAAATAGCAACACAGCATGTCGCGCCTTCGGGACCACCCTCTTTTTCTTCCGTTCACACAGGCGTGATTCTGTTGCCTCATTCTTTGATTCGTTAGATCCAAGAGAGCGTATTGAGACGCGAGCAGCCGCAAATCATCCACTCGTCCCATTCTCGAGACAATCCTAATTGCACACATCTCCAGACGAGTCGGAGCCGCAGTGGTTCCTAGCATCCGATCTTTCGGCATTGACTCTTTAACCGGCCAGCGTTCCGTCTCCGTCAGTTAGCGTTTTATAGACTCGGCAGTTAGACAAGTGTGGGTGTTTATGGTTTGGAGAAACCTTGGTACAAGTTCTGGCCTGAGGGCGTCCCGAAATCAATCGAATATCCTGAGCTGCCCTTAGGCCAAGTGCTGAGAGAAACAGCCAGAGAGTATCCTCAGAAGACCGCGATCATTTACTTCGGTGCCCCTACCACGTATAGCAAACTAGATGTGCTTGTCGACAAGTTTGCAACTGCACTTCAGGACCTGGGCGTGAAGAAGGGAGATCGCGTAGGCATCTTCCTACCCAACATCCCCCAATTCGTAATCGCCTTCTACGGGGCACTGCGCGCTGGAGCAATCTGTGTCACATGCAGTCCGCTCTACAAGGGAAGAGAACTCGAACACCAGCTCAATGACGCCGGAGCCGAGACTCTGGTTGCGATGGATACATTGTATCCAATCGTCCAAGAGGTCAGAGAGAGAACGAAACTGCGGAATGTGATCACCACGAGCCCACGAGACTATCTTCCGCCGCTACTGAGGACCTTGTCTCCATTGAAGGGAGTGAGGTCCCACAAGTGCCCAGGCGCTCATGACTTTCTGTCGCTCATGAAGAAGTATGATGCGAAACCTAAGCCGGTAGAGGTGAAACCGGACGACATAGCTCTTCTTCAGTACACAGGGGGAACAACTGGCGTTCCCAAGGGTGCCATGATTACCCACAGAAATCTTGTTGTCAACGCACGCCAGTGTGAGGTCGAGCTGCCGATCCGTCGAGGAGTCGATGTCCACGTAACCGCACTGCCCCTCTTCCACATATTTGGCATGACAACTGCCATGAATGCAGCTGTACTGACTGGTACAACCATGCTCATGATTCCAGATCCGCGCGAACCCAAAGGCATACTAGACGCAATTAGCAAGCACAAGGCAACTGTCTTCTGCAGCGTCCCGACGATGTACATCGCCCTCGTCAATCGACCTGAGATAGGAAAGTACGACCTACGTACTGTTCGCGCGTGCCTTTCCGGAGCGGCACCACTTCCAGTCGAGGTCCAGAAGAAGTTCGAGCAACTGACCGGAGGCCGCCTAGTCGAGGGGTACGGCCTCACAGAGTCAAGCCCCGTCTCTCACGTCAACCCACTTGACGATCCAAAGAAGAACAGACCAGGCTCGATTGGAATTCCCGTTCCGGACACCGACTCCAAGATAGTGGACCTCGAGACTGGCACAAAGGACCTCAAGCCGAATGAGGTCGGAGAATTGGTCATCAAGGGGCCACAGGTGATGCAGGGTTACTGGAACAACCCGGACGAAACCAAGATGACGTTGAGAAATGGGTGGTTGTATACCGGTGACATTGCCAAGATGGATGAAGACGGCTTCTTCTACATCGTCGATCGTAAGAAGGATATGATCGATGTCTCTGGTCTGAAGGTGTGGCCACGCGAAGTTGAAGAGGTGCTCTACGAGCACCCTGCTGTCGGCGAAGCGGCAGTGCTCGGAGTCCCGGATCCCTACAGAGGCGAGACCATAAAGGCATACATCATCCTCAAGCCAGGATACGAGGGCAAGGTGACACAGGAGGACATCATCAAGTTCTGCAAGGAAAAGATCGCCACCTACAAGGCACCGAGAATAGTCGAGTTCAGAACCTCGCTTCCCAAGACACTGGTAGGAAAGATCCTAAGACGGACGCTCAGGGAAGAGTTGGAATCCAAGAAGTAGAATCAGGATTCGGAAAACTCCCGAAGTATCAATCAGCAGATTGAAACGTCAACAAAGCGTAGCTCATCTAGCCACGG
>Ga0209725_1000074_pt1 | contig 55782 bp, 46 predicted proteins | sample I18A1metaG_FD_184145 | JGI IMG/M metagenome (GOLD analysis project Ga0209725, IMG submission 184145) | Lake sediment bacterial and archeal communities from Gulf of Boni, Indonesia to study Microbial Dark Matter (Phase II) - ​I18A1 metaG... | ecosystem: Environmental > Aquatic > Freshwater > Lake...
CTTCAGCATCTCCTTTCGAGTCTCCTCTCTCCGATAAGTCCGAAGAGTATGGAGGAAGCTGAAGGGGTGGGTCAATTTGGACGCCGATTTAGGCTATAGGTGGGTCATTTTTGCATGCCGATTCACAGGGCAGGGGGTGAGGAAATGGAAAACCCGTTTGGGAATTGAAATGGGTATTCAGTTTGCAGTGTAGATTCTCAGGATAAATTGCCGGAAGGGTTGAATCGGGAAAAGTATTTTGTGGTGAAGTTATCGCAGGGGGATAGGTTTTTCAGGATTGGGAATTAATTCAAGGGTTGGTGAAATTGCCGAAAAATAGGTCTGGCTGATTCAATATAAACGTAGATAACAAAGTCCCGCCAGGCGATACGCATTGAATCTTAGCTATCGGCCTCTAACATTTCTTCATCTTCAAGAATCACTAGAGAAAGAATCTCAGTAGGGCTGATTTTTATTGCCTGTTCCGTAACTTCATACTTCCGAGCATTATAACAATCAAACCAAGCTTCAGCGGAAACGCTACTCAGCCGTGTAGGAGCCAATAGAGTCGCACTCTTGTTGAACAAGAGAGTCATGGATGGACTTTCAGGTTGAAGTTCCTTTCTTGGGAACCAACTATCTGGGATCAGGCTAGATCGAAGGAACCAACTTCGTCCCGTAGGAGTGTGAAATACAACCATAGCGGGCGTATCGCCAATTTCGATGCAACGGATCGCAGCAGCTGTGATACTGACTTTGAATTGTTCAGCCATGCTTCTAATGACATCGAAATTTAGCCGGCGTGCAGCTCTCAGAGCAGGCAGATATAGATAACGTGGCATGAGCAGGCTTGCCGCGAATCTGTCAGCGTGTTTTTCAGCTGGTGATCCTTTACCACCGAAATCTTCAATATCTGAGCTTCTACATGCCAAGGATTTCCCACGGTGAAATTTCCAATGCCCGAGTTCATGGCCGATAGAATATCGCTGCCTACCAAGGGAACATCGGCTATTGACCGTGACAATCGCGGTATCCATAGACCCAACAATTCTTGCTTCACAACCATCAAGAGGTCGGTACCTGACCTTAACCCGTAATGTCCATGCTATCGCTTCAAGATCGATTTCGCTTGGCTCAGTGACCCCCAATGACAACAGCAGCTCTTCGGCCGGTGTGGGAGTACTCACTCGTCACCCTCACAATCAGAGTCTGGGTCGTATAGACCAAGGTCACGAAGATCTTCGAGCATACTCAACACGTCTGAATCAGAAAGGTCTGAACCCTTTCGGGCCGCAATAGTTAGCTCCCGTGTTGACTCGGGGTGAGCAAGAAGCGTTTTTTCGAGGGCACGGCGAGCACGCACGGGGTCGAGAGATATAACCTTTGCGCACTTCTCGTTATCTTTGAACTGGTTGACGGCTTCACGAGCAGCCACCAGTCGTTGCTTCGCCACCTGTTGCTGGGCATTCTTTAGGATACTGCGTACATGATCAGCCGCCACTTCCGGAGAACCATAATCTTCAGATGCTTCAGAAAGAATGTCGGCGTCCGACGTGCTTATGACGTCACTCACAAGTTCATCGGCCAGACGATTCAACATCTCACGATGAATATGCTTTTTCATTGAAACATTCCTTTCGACTTCGCTTTATCCAGTCGCCGCCGAATCAACTTTCGCTTTGATTCATAAGAAGTTTTGTCGAGACAAGCCAACTCTTGCAACTCAGACGAGCTCATCCCTTCCAGCAACCCCTCTACGATCAAGTGCGTAATTTCGTCGTCAGCAAACAAAGATAGGACGAAGCCAATTTCCTCGGTTAATAGGAGGGTTTCCTCTGCAGAGGGCGACTGAGATGGGTAATCTCTACTCGGTAGCCCATCAAATTCTCCTTCGATGCTCGGGATAACCTCAAGAAACTCGGGTGAGCGATCTAGCGACTTGAAATTGCTGGATGCAAGACTACGCATGGTATTCGCAAGAAACGCGATCACGTTGACATCTGTAGGACAATTTCTAGCACCGGAAAGAATCGCGATAAAGGCTTTAGATATGAGTTCATCAGGTTCAATGTAACCCTTGCCGTAAAAAGCAGCTATTTTCCTTATCCTGACAAAGTCGGCCGTGGACAAGTTATTCAGCTTTTCACTGATCTCGTCTGCAGAAAATACGGTTTTCGTTGTGGAGGGTGTCTGCATCCGCATCTCCCGAGCAGATTCTATCTATCTAAGTAATGCTCCAAAACTACCATTTCCCGGACATAAAAAAAAGTGCATGGAAAAAATATTTTCATGTCCGTACCCAGGATCGAGTGGAGCATTACATAGTAGATACGGTCATCTGGCCGAAAAAACTTGCCAAAGGAGAAAGAGATTATGAGCAATAGTCATGCAGATCAGGCACCAGGGCAGCAAAAATCCACCTCGATTGTGGTGAATGGCCGCGAGCGCGAGTTCATCGGGCATAAGATCACATACGAGGAAGTCGTTGGTCTAGCCTTCCTAGGAGAAGGAACTGGGGGCGATACACTCGTCTATACCGTAGCTTATGCGAAACTGCATGGTAATGACGGAACTCTAGTTGCTGGGCAGGATGTAACTGTCCACGAAGGGATGGTGTTCAATGTGTCCAAGACCAACCGTTCCTAACAGCGATATCAGGAGACTTCAAGACGAGGGGTATGAGGTGGAGGTACACAACGGGTACCTCCTCGTTCACTCCGTCCCTTATGTAACCTCCAACCTGACAATAGCCCATGGTATTGTTGTCAGCGATCTTAACGGAACACTGGAAGCGCTGGGTCCGCCAAGGGATCATCAAGTCTGGTTTGCGGGTGAATATCCCTGCCACCAGACGGGGCGGCCCCTCGAAGCATTGAGGCATTCCGGCGGGCAGCCGATGTGGGATGGGTTTGATGTCCAGCACCGCTTCTCAAATAAACCAGAAGGTGGGTTCAAGGACTACTACACGAAAATGAAGAGCTATATCTCCATCATCGCGAATGAGGCTAAGGGCCTTGATCCCACGGTCACCCCCTGCACTTGGAGGGTGATAGTGCCGCGTGAAGATGACAACTCAGTGTTTAAGTATTTCGATTCAGCATCAAGCAGGGCAAACATTATTCCGGTATCTGAAAAACTGGAGATGGACAAGGTCGCTATTATCGGTCTTGGTGGGACTGGATCGTATGTCCTTGATCTCATTTCCAAGACACGAGTCAAAGAGATTCATCTTTTTGATGGCGATATTTTCAGTCAACATAATGCATTTCGCTCTCCGGGGGCGGCTACCGTTGAGGTCCTGAATCAACGTATCGCAAAAGTTGACTATTATTCCCAGATGTATAGTGCCATGCGTAGAGGTGTCATCCCCCATTATGTGTACATCATGGAAATGAATCTCGAAGAATTGTCGATGTTCGATTTTGTATTCCTTTGCGTGGATACCGGCTTGTCTCGAAAACTCATCAGTATATACCTCCGAGACAAAAGGATTCCCTTTGTTGATGTTGGTATGGACATACAGATGATACCGGAAGATTGCTCTCTGATAGGTACTTGCAGGGCCACATTGGCGACAGCTGATAAACATGATCATTTCGACCAGGTTGCCCCTCAAGGAGATGATACAGATGGCGACTTATACCGCAGCAACATACAAGTCGCTGATATGAACGCATTGAACGCAACTCTTGCGGTTATCAAGTGGAAGCAGTTTTGCCGGTTCTACAGCGATCGATTCAAGGTCCACCACACTACGTATTCTGTGGATTCCCATTCTCTTACGAGAGATGCCACACCTATGGGAGATAGCGTTTGCAGCGAATGAAAATTGCCACCATAGCCCCTTCGTTTGTTGATGTTATACCTGATCGTTTAGAGAAGGGAACGCTGTATATATGTGTACGCTATCGTACCGCACTCCACTTGTGCTGTTGTGGATGTGGAGAGGAAGTGGTTACTCCATTGTCGCCTGTTGAGTGGTCGGTTCATATGTCGAGAGGGAAGATTTCATTGCATCCTTCAATCGGAAACTGGAGCTTTGAATGCCGCTCACACTACTGGATTCGTAATAATCAGGTCGTCTGGGCGGGAGGGCTAACTGATGAGCAGATCAAGCTGGTGAAGGCACGAGATGTTGCTGACAAGAAGATGTATATAGCCAAGGTGAATGAGTCAAAATCAAAACCTGGCGGAATCATAGCATCCTTTATGGCTTTTTTGAAGTGGCTATGGCCCTGACAGGGGATGGTATACTCCTATTGCACATACAAGTTCCTTATCCAGTCCATAAATTTCAACCGGAAGGTAGATCTTTCCGGACTTTGGCCTGGCCAGCACCATGACCGCCCAGGGGAGCGACGTGGGCGACCTTTGGGGAAGTGTTGGGTCAGGCTTCCAAGTTGTTAAGTTACGGATAACAGGTGCTTGACTTCACCGCTTATTTCTCCAAAAACTTCCTCGCAAGACCAGATGCAGTTCCGCGTTTGCCGGCGCGACCACCTTTTTTTTACCGAACGGGAATAATACTCCTTCCGTCTTTGTCAGGGGCAACCCTTCCAGCCTCTTCTTATTCCAATTCCAGATCAAAGCTTTCGAGCTGTCAAAGGCTGCTTGAATTTCAATTGACAATCTATACCTGTTTTGGTATAAATCAGTCAGGCCCTGCGAGAGATGACATCAGGGGGTGGAATGGCAAAAGATATTGAGTTTTTAGGCGATTCGCTGGAAGTCATAAGAGACTTTCCAAGCGATACAAAGAGCAGCATGGGGCACGCACTCCACGTAGCCCAGGAAGGAGGGAAAGTTCATTACGCCAAGCCGCTCAAAGGCATAGGCGGTGGGGCATCGGTCATAGAAATTTGCGATGACCATGACGGAAATACATACCGGGTAATGTATACCGTCAAGATTGGCAGTAAAATATATGTCCTGCATGCATTTCAGAAAAAGTCCAAAAGAGGGATAGAAACCCCAAGGACAGAGATAGAGATCATTAAAGCTCGGCTCGCAAGAGCTAAAGCGCTGGCAGGCACTTGAACTAAAACTACATAGAGCCAAAGAGGCTTCAGGCAATTAGCCCACTTAACAAAAAACTATTTAAAGCTAAAGAGCTAATATTAAGAAACCCAACCCATAGAGGGAACGAATGAGAACTTTAGAACTAAAAGAGACCAGAGAGGAACAACATCTGGAAAACATCGGTGCAACTCCTTCAACGGGAAATGTATTTGCAGATTTCGGTCTGCCTGATGCTGAAGAATTATTGGTAAAAAGCAGCATTGCAATGAAAATAAATAATATAATTGAGAAACGTCATCTCTCGCAGACTCAGGCTGCGGCAATCCTCGGGATTCCGCAGCCGAAAGTTTCCATGATTCAACATGGTAAACTCAGAGGATTCTCACTAGAAAAGCTCTGTCACCTCGTCAACCTCCTCGGTCGGGATGTGGATATTGTCATCAAGAACCGAAAGAGCGATGGTGTAGGGCAAATGAGGGTAAGTTACCTTTAGTTGGTATGGAAAAAGCGCGGTACTAAATGGGAACGTCAGCTAAAAAAATCAAACCCGAGGAATTCATTCTGGCGGCGCTTTCTCCGGAAGAGCGTCTTGAGGCTGCCTTTTGTGTCGCCAGGCAGGCTTTAAAAAAAACCGGACTTAAAGCAGGGGATATCGATCAAGCAGTGAAGAGTATCCGTAAACAGGCACATGCCCCCAAACCATAAATTTGTCGTCGATATATACTAAACGACAAATGACTCTGCAAAAAACCGCTCCGCAACCACATTTCAACTGACCCCAAAATGATGCTCTCGCAAAATGTCATTCCCGCAGTGATTCTGAGCGGAAATCCAGCTTTTAACCTACTGAAATTATCCAAAAACGGCAGTTAACCATGGATACATAGGATGAACACGGATAAAAACTAAAGATACTAACAAATAGTCCTTCACCTTTTTGGTTTACAATCTTTTGTATTTAATTATCTGATTTATCTGTGTTTATCCTATTCATCCCAGTTCCAAATGCTTTTATAGGATTATGGATCCCCGATAGAAACATTCGGGGATGATAGATAATTTGCAAGAGCATCAAGGTTTACACTCGGCGAAGAACCAATCCTTGCAGTCGGGCGAACCGCTCCGCATCCTCTCTTCGACTTCATCCTGAGTGAGTGGCGGGAAGAGAATGAGATTGTCTCCCGGCTTCCAGTTGGCCCCGGTTCCGACCGCACGGTCATCAGCTGTCTGCAGGGCCTTGACCAGTCGCAACAACTCATCGATGTTGCGACCGGTGGTGAAAGGATAATAGATCATCGCCCTGACGATCTGCTTATCGTCGATGACAAAGACACAGCGCGATGCGGCAGTCACGGCATCATCGGGCATTATCATCCCGTATTTGATTGCCACGTCCCTGTTGATATCGGCAATAACCGGGAAAGTTATCTTCGTATTGAAGTTCTTTTCAATGCTCATGATCCAGGCGATGTGCGAAAAGTAGCTGTCAATGCTCAGCCCTATCAGCTCGCAATTCATCTCCTTGAACGCCGGCTGGGCATGCGCAAAAGCAATGAATTCGGTCGTGCAGACCGGGGTGAAATCGGCAGGGTGTGAAAAGAGAATCACCCATCGACCCGTGTAATCCTCCAACCTGATGGCGCCTTGTGTCGTCACTGCCTCGAACTGAGGAGCAGGTTCCCCAAGCCTGGGCAAACGATACTGGGTTGACGCTTCCGGCGGGCTAACAGTATTGTTCATCGGCAATTCTCCTTTTTTTCGCGGAAGAAATGTTCCGCATGGTATGAGCTCCGCACGAGGGGAGCGGCCGCGACGTTGTGGAAACCCATGCTGCCTGCCGCTGCCGCCCATCTCTCGAACTCTTCGGGGTGAAGATAGCGGGAGACGGGAAAATGATTCCTGGACGGCGGAAGGTACTGTCCTAACGTCAGCTGCCTGCAACCGGCCTCGAGGAGGTCAGTGAGCGTCTCTTTCATTTCGTCCTCGGTTTCGCCAAGACCGAGCATCAATCCCGACTTGACCGCCAACCCAGACTGACTCGCCTGCGTGAGCACTCTCAACGATCGATGATAGTCAGCTTCGGGACGAACCAGGGGAGACAACCGGCGGACCGTCTCCATGTTGTGATTGAAAACCTCCGGATTCATCGCGCAAACTTCCGCGATGGCCCGTTGATCCCCCTGGAAATCCGGCACCAGCACCTCGATTGCCGTGCGATCCGAAGCATGTCGTATGGCAACGATCGTCTCGGCATAGTGCCGGGCACCGCCGTCAGCGAGATCATCGCGCGTGACCGACGTTATCACTGCATGGGTGAGCGACAGGCTTCTCACCGCCGAGGCTACCCTCTCCGGCTCGAGGGGATCGGGGAGATCGGGATTGCCATGCTCGACGGCGCAGAACCTGCAATTCCGGGTACAGTAGCGGCCGAGAATCAGAAAAGTTGCCGTCCCCCTGCTGAAACACTCACCGATGTTGGGACACCGGGCACTCTGGCAGACGGTTTCAAGCTTCAGGTCTCCCATAAGTTTTTCGACCTGCGCCGAGGCAGCCTTGCCACCCGGGTCCCGAACTCTGAGCCAATCGGGGTACCGGCTGGCCTCTTTGGTCCGATATCCGAATGCGGCCTTGAAATGCTTCGTAAACCGCTCCCCCACCTCGTGCAGGTTCAGCGGTCTCCCCAGTTCCCGTTCCATTGAGGTAACCGGTTGCCCCGGAGTTCCACACGGGACGAAGAGGTCAAAGTTTGACAGTTCCGGGGAAACGTTGAGGGCGATTCCGTGGTAGGCGACCCACTTCCTTACCGAGATACCGATGCTGGCAATCTTTCTCTCACCGACCCAGACCCCGGGAGTTCCAGGACGGAGCTCTCCTTTCACACCGTACTCTTCGAGCACTGAAAGGACGACCTGCAGGAGATCACGGACATACGAATGGATATCCCGGTCCTTCAGCTTCAGCACCGGATAGACAACAAGCTGCCCCGGACCGTGAAAGGTTGTTTTCCCCCCTCGATCGGTTTCAACTACACGGATGTCACGTTTATGAAGTTCTTCCGACGAGACCAGAAGGTCGTTCGCGCCACCACTCTTGCCGATGGAGATCACGGAAGGATGAGAGACAAGCAGCAATCGATCCGGGATCTTGTCGGCGATACGCTCCAGAACCATATCCTGCTGCAGGTTCAGACAGTTGTCGTAGTCCAGCAGCCCCAGATCGACTACCTCTAAATCGGAATGATCTTTTGTCATAAGCCACCAGCCATCTCATTAAAGGAACGCACGGGTGAACATTATTTCACTTCACGTCCCGGCAATCTTATCAAACATTCACTATTGGCTTGCATGGCAATATCACCGGACCGTATCTCTCCTTCGACCACGACTGCTTCTATGTAATGATCACCCAGATCCTTGGTAACCTTGATCTTTCCTACTTCACTCTTGCTGATGTAATAACCTTCTCCCATACGATATACCGGGACAACTGCATGAAGACAGAATTCCTCCTTGGCCTGCTTGCTCATGCCGTAGAAGAGGTGGACCGTGTCACCCTGCTTGGCAAAAACGGCATCTCTTACCGTGGCACGGATCCGGTCATCGGGCTGAAGCGTAGCGCAGGCCGACATCAGTCCGGGTAGTGACACCAGCACGATCCCCATAACCAATTGTTTCATCTTGTTCATAATCCCTCCTTCTTTCTCCGTTTGTCAGGTGCGTAACAGCAACCTGATTAATGAAGCTGTTAAACTCATTACCGAACTATTCCTAAAGCCAACAGCAGCTCCGCAAGCTTTCCGGCAACGGCACCGGGACTGACCCGGCATCCATCATGCTGCTTGTCCTGAAGAACTCTGCAACATGCCGCTCCGTATGTTTCCTTGAACCAGGTGTGCATGCTTCGAGTCAGCCGTTCTACGCTCTCTTTATCATCCGGCAGCACCATACCAAAGGCAATTGTAGCCGCAGAAAGGGCGCCGCAGATGCACCCGGAACAGCAACCGCCTCCGAGGCCGCTTACCAGGCGCACGACCACTTCAGGTGTCTCGGGGCTGAAATGCTTCCGGATAACCGATACCACCGCTTCGGCGCAGTGATGGCTCCCGGACATGAATAGCGCCTCCGTCTCCCGGATGCATTCTTCGATAATCTCAGCTTTGGTCGGATTGATCCCACAATCGCAGTCTGCCGCGAAGGCAGTCCTGGTCAGGTCAGTAATTTGTTTCGCGTAATCTGTCTTCATCTTGCTCTATCTCCAGGAGGCAGCGATAGTCCTCCTCGGTATCAACGTCGAAAAGAATCTTCGGATCCGCCACCGGCAGTGAAAACAACATATCGCGATGACCGGCCAGTATCCCTCGTGCCCCGGTATCACCCTTCAGATCCTCGACCAGAGGGAACAGCTCCCGACCTAACAGGACCGGATTCCCCCGCTTCCCCCCGTAAATGGGAGCAATGATCGGAGCATTCATTCGCTGGTAGGCCACCAAAATACCGTCAAGGGTCTCCGAAGAGACCAGCGGTTGATCCCCAAGGAGGAAAAGGGCTGCGTCCGACTCCGGGGTGAGCTCCCTCAATCCCGCCTTCAGCGAAGAGGCCTGTCCTTCCCGATAGTCCCGGTTGATAACCACGGTCACCGGCCTATTACTGAGGAGTGGAGCAAGCCGGTCGGCGTGGTATCCGAGAACCACCACCACACGGTGGAGAGAAGAAGCCAGCGCCTTATCCACAACCGTCTCCAGCATGCTCTTCCCGCGAACAGGGAGCGACTGCTTCAGCTTCCCCATCCGCCGTCCCTCCCCGGCAGCGAGGACAATTCCGGCGACGCGCTTCCTCATTTTCCCTCCAGCCGGAAAACGGCAGTGATCCGGCCCGCCCCGAGAGCGCCTACGACAACCGTATCCGCAACGACGGAGGAATGTTCCTGGAGCAGACCGGTGATCCGGGCGCCGGAAGCCTCTCTCTCCGGGTCGTCTGCCTTATTGAGAAAGACGATCCGTCTGGCATCGGGCGTGGCCCCCTTGAATCCACCGCTGGGATGGGCAATAAGCCTCGCCACGGCCTCCTCCGAAATCTTCTCGCCCGGTCGAAGCCCCATCGCGGCGGAGGCTGTCTCGGCTCGGAAAACAACCTCGTCTGAAAAAGGCTTACCCACCGCATCCAGTCCCACCACCGCCACAACCGCCGTGGAGGCGGACGGAATAACCGGCTCGTGATCCGCCGGGGCCTTCAGCGGGCGCCGGGCCGAACCGTCGGCCTCTACCACAATCCAATCGAAAAGGCCGGAAGCGGCAAACATCCCTATCGCCTCCGGCGGGAAACCGGTAAGCTTTCCCGAACCGGTGATTGCCACACCAGCCGTAATGTGTGATCGATCCCCCCTGCCGCAACGAACCTGCCGAAGCAGGTCTTCAGGGTCGGAAGTCATTATCAGGGCATCGGTTTCGTCGTCAGCGGGAAGGAAGATGCGGGTCGTTGTCGTGGTCAGTACCGTGCGGCCTGCGGAGCGAAGCTCCCTTGCGAGACGAAACATCAGGCTCGTCTTGCCGCCTGCCCCGATCAGGCTCACCACCCCGCCCGAGCCGGGGCAGATGATGTCGGAGAGGAGTTCCTTCAACGGTTGTAGACCGAGAGGATCGCCTCTACGACTCCTCCACCGATAGCACTGGCCTTATCAGAAATGATGTGACAAGCCGCGGCATCCCCCCTGGGGTCGATATCTCCGACTTTCATCCCTTGAGTAACCTGCGTCCCCGGCATGATCAGCCCCCGCAGAACACCGGAGATAAGGGCAACCACTTCAGCATCTCCCACCCGCCCCACCAGATCTCCTGCGGCGATCCTGTCGCCGATCCGCCTAGCGCTCTTGAAACGCCCCGTGTCGGGGGCACGGAGCACTCTTTCATTGGTGTATCCGCCAATCTCCGCAGGCACGCCGGTATCTGCCTGGGCAGCCCCTGACAGAATGACACGGCCCAGGTCTGGGCCCCGGTTGGTCTCGATAACGGCGTGGCAATCCGTGCCGGCGGTAAAACCAGGACCGAGACCAATCACCAGCGGAGCGTCACCCAAAGTTGTCCCGAGATTTATCTTCGCCAAGGCTGCATCGATGAAGATATCCCAGCGGAAACGGCAAAGAGATCTCGCCGCCGGATCTACCATGACGGGGATCTTCTCACGATGCCAGGCCTGACCGATGTCCCATTTGACGGAGGCCGAGACGGCCTCCACCCCTTCCACTGTCATTTTCGTGTGTCTCAGCGCCTCGCAAAAACTTAACGTTCTCCTGACGGCCAGGGGAGCAGGTCTCTCCAGCATCAAGATTCTGCGGAAGCCGGCACGGTGGAGCCTCCAGGCAACTCCTGTAGCCATCTCTCCGGCTCCGCGGATTACGATCTTCAGCTCGTGCAGTCCAATCATGCCGCTACCCCCGCCCGTAGTACACTGAAAGGAGTTCGGAAGCGATGGCTATGGCTATCTCCTGAGGGGCTCCGCCGCCGTTGTCATGGCCGATGGGGCAGCGGACCCGGCTCAGGTCAAGCCCTGCTCCCTCCAGATTTTCCTTAACCTTTCCCCATTTGGCCCTGCTCCCGATCATCCCGACGTAGTGCGCCGGATTGGGAAGAACCTCCCGAAGAATCTCCTGATCGATGGCGCCGCTAAAGGAGACGATAACGACGAAAGAGCGCTTTTCGCACCAGTCGGCACCGGAGATGAATTCGGACCATCGGCAGGAGTGCCGGACGACACCGTCGGGAATCTCCGGAGACCCGATCCACTCAGGTCGCTCGTCAATCAGGTGAATCCTGAAAGGTGTCCCTTGAAGCACCCGGCAGAGCGCCTGGCCGACATGACCGGCGCCGAAGATATAGACGCACGGCTCTGAGTTCAGCACCTCCATGTACAACTCCACTGTCCCGCCGCATGCAGGAAAATCAGAATCTCCCGACTGTTTCAGAGATATCTCCGTCGTTCCCGACTCCCCGCTCTGAAGTCGCCTCGTAGCCTCCTCGAGCGCACGATGCTCGACTACTCCCCCTCCAACCGTTCCAAAAAAAATCCCGTCCCCCAGGACGATCATCTTCGCCCCGGTCTTCCGTGGAGTGGATCCGCTGTATTTGGTCACCGTCACCAGGACTGCCTCCCGGCCCAGGCGACTCAGCTCGTCGAGCTTACCGATCCATTCCCACATCACTCTTACTCCTTGAGCAGATTGCCACCTTCCCCAAGGAGTCCCCTTTTCACCAGACTCTTGGCTATGGCAACTTTATAACCGTTCCTGCCGAGGGGCTTTACCCCCCCCAACGCCAGCTCAGAGGCAGCGGACGCCGTCTCGTCATTGATCGGCTTTCCGCGCAGGAACTCTTCCGCCTCCGTCGCCCGGACCGGTCCAGGGGCAATCGCGCCGAGAGCGATCCGCACATCGCTGCATACTCCATCCTCAACCGAGGCCACAACCGCCACGCTGACGATGGCAAAGTCGATGGGACGCCGGAGTGCGAACTTGAAAAAGCGTTGATGCGGCAGGGATACTGCCGGGACCTCGATCCGGATCACCAGCTCCCCATGTTTCAGCCGGTGGGCCAGAGGAGTGTAGAAATCGGCAATCGGGATACTGTGCTCCCCATGCGGTCCTATCACTGTCAGTGAGGCATCGAAAGCCGCCAGAGCCACTGCCGTATCGGAAGGGCAGACCGCGAAGCACTTCCTTCCCCCCATGATGGCATGGTAGCGGTTGTCTCCCTTCACTGCCAGGCAGGGCCCGTTATGCTTGCGGGCGCAGCCGATCGCCCCGCCGACCTGGGCCGGATAGCGGTAGTAGGCGCAGCGGACATCCTGGCAGAGATTTCCGGCCAGGGTAGCGACATTGCGTATCTGCGGGCTCGCCACGGCGTAGGCGGCCTCGGCCAGCGCCGGGTAACGCTCAAGGAGCAGCGGGGAGCGCCCCAGTTCCGAGAGCCGAGCCAGTGCCCCGATCCTCAGTAACTCCCCCTCCTCCGAGACGGAGTCCAGACCCGGGATGTTTTTCACGTTGACCAGCACCTCGGGATACGTGGGCAGGTATTCGTCCTTGAGCAGGCCCATGAGGTCGGTCCCACCGGCGTTGATACGAGCCTTGGCGCCGAAGCGCCCCAAGGCGGAGACCGCCTCTTCCACCGAATACGCATCAACATAACTGAAGCTTCTCATCGGGCACCTCCTTTGACGCCGCCGACAACGCCTGCAAGAGCGGCGAGCACTCTTTCCGGGGTGACCGGGTATTCGTGGAGCCAAACACCGATGGCATTGGAGACTGCCATGAGGATCGCCGTCGGGCCGGGAGAGGTCGAGACCTCGCCGACGCCGACAGCCCGGAAGCGGTGGCTGGAAACGGCGGTCTCCAGGACCACGTTTTCGATCACCGGTAGTTCGGCGAAGGTGCGCCATTTGTAGTCGAGAAGGTTCGGGTTCAGCATCCTGCCGGTGGCGTGATCGATGATGGTCTCCTCCATGAGAGCGCTGTCAATGCCGGATGACCCCAGGCAACCGTTGAGTTGCCCCTCAAGACCTTGAGGATCGATCACTTGGCCGACGTCGGTGGCGTTCACCACATTGAGCAAGGTCACCTTCCCCGTTTCCGTGTCAACCTCCACCTCCACGAAGGTGGTCATGCAGTTGGCCAGGGTGAAGTCCGGCTCGAACCTGCCGTACCCGAGTACGGTCCGCTCGTGCCCTACGGCGATCCAGGGAACCCCGCCGTCGGGATCCCCCTTGACGAAGATCATGCCGTCCTCGGTATCCAGATCCTCCGCCGGCACCTCGAAAATGTGCGCCGCCAGCTCCAGAAGCTTGCGCCTGGCGTCCTCCGCCGCTGCGATGGCCGCGCTCCCGATGGCGTAGGTTCCCCTCGATCCGACCGGGCCGAAATCGAAGGGGGTGATAATGGAATCTGAGGGGCTGATAAAGACCTTCTCCAGGGGGAGCCCGAGCACCTCGGCGACCATCTTCAGGTAGTTGCTCCTCTGCCCGGTGCCGTGCTCGGTGACGCAACTGATCAGGGTCGCCGTCCCGTCGATCCCCAGTCGGATATAGGCCTCGGAGACGTCCTCGCCTATGTCGGCGTTGCCATGGACCCCTATACCCACCCCGCGACGAAGGGAACCGTTCACCGAGGTCGGCTTAAGCCACCCCTGCCACTTCTCGCGCCATCCGAAGCGCCGGGCCCCCTCCTCCATCGCCGCTGAATAATCGATTCCCCGGTAGTCGTACCAGTTGCCGTCGCGCCAGAAATAGCCCTGCCCCGGCTTGATGTAGTTCTTTTTGATGAACTCCAGCGGGTCGATGCCGAGTTTTTCCATGGCCAGACAGAGCACCGGGATGAAGGCACACTTCAGCTCTTGCCCGCCGAAGCCACGCACACTCCCGGAGGCATTACGGTTGGTGCAGACAATGGCGCTCTTCAGGTCCCAGTTTTTGCAGCGGGTCATAATCTGGACCTCGCCGCATCCAACCGCCACCTGCGCCTGGGTTGTGGTGGAGTGGTTCCCGGTGCCGACCAGCCAGGTGCCCGAAACCGCAGTCACGGTGCCGTCCCTTTTCATGCCGACCCTGGCCTCTATCCGCGATTCCGGCCGCAGCACGAAGGTAGCCAGATGCTCCTCCTTGGTGTAGATCAGCTTTACCGGAAGCCTCGCGGCCCGGCTCAGAAGGATGGCGTAGGTTTCCACCTGCCAGAGGACGATCTTGGTGCCAAAGCTGCCACCGATCGGGTTGCCGTGCACCCGGATATCGATGTCATACCCGATGACGCTGGAGAGGATCATCTTGTCCAGCGCCGGGGATTGGGAAGACCCCCAGAGTGTGACCCGTTGCGGCTCCTCCCAGAGGGCGATCACCCCTGGCGGCTCGGGCGGGATTGGATTGGGGATGTTCTGGTAGCCGAAGGTTCCCTCCACGACGACATCCGCCTCCGCAAACCCTGCCGAGACGTCGCCGGTGACAACCCCGGTAAGAGGATTGGGCCCTAACAAGGGGCATTCGGGGGAAACGACGTTGCCGGGAAACTCGTCATAGAGCTGGGGCGCTCCGGGCTTGATGGCCTCCTCGATATCGAAGACGGCGGGTAGTATCTCGTACTCCACCTCGATAAGCCGAAGCGCTGCCTTGGCAATCTCCTCGGTGGTGGCCGCCACCAGAGCCACGGCGTCCCCAACAAATCTCACCTTCTGGTCCAGGATCCTGGTGACCGGCGGCATCCCTCCCCTCCAGTCGGGGACATCTTCCCAGGTGAGCACCGCCTTGACCCCGGCGAGCTTTTTGGCGCGTGACGTGTCGATCTTCCGGATCAGCGCATGGGGATGGGGGCTGCGGAGTACCTTGCCGTGCAGGAGGTTCTGGAACCTGAGGTCGCCCAGATAGTTGACGCCGCCGGTGACGATATCAACCGCGTCCCTGCGCGGCGTGCTTTTGCCGATGTGCCTGTATTCTTGCGCCACGGTCACTTCCCTCCCGGCGCCGCGGCCAGCACTGCGCGCACCACCTGGTAATGGGTAATGCAGCGGCAGAAATTCCCGGAGAGGGCTTCCTTCACCTCATGCTCCGTCGGCGCGCCGTTTTCGAGCAGGAGCGCCTTGGCGCTCATGATGATCCCCGGTGTGCAGAACCCGCACTGGAAGGCGCCCTCGTCGATGAAGGCCTGCTGAATCGGATCCAGCGCTCCCGTTTCCGGATGCCGCAGTCCTTCGATGGTGGTTATGTTCTTTCCACCGCATTCGACGGTAAGTGTCATGCAGGAGAGGACGGCCTTGCCGTCCATGAGCACGGTGCAGGTGCCGCAGGCGCCGTTGTCGCAGGTCACCTTGGTTCCCGTCAGTCCCAGTCTCTCCCGTAGCGTCTCGGCCAGTGTTTCGGAATACCCGACCTGGTGTTCCTCTTCACCGATGCCTAAGTCCACCCTGTTCCCGTTCACGAGAAAACGGACGCGGTTTTCACCGGCACGTTTCAATGATTTGCGTTTCCTTGTTACTGTCATTTTCACCCTCGGTCGGCACTCACCAGCGGCGCCGTTTTATTTTCACTGACCAACTCCTGTTGGACACCTTCCACGAAGGCAGTCGATTCGGCATTTTCATGCACGGTAACCGCACCGTCGTTGATCAGGAAGTGGGACAAAGCCGGTATGAGTACCAAGGCGCCGAACATGTTCCAGATAAACATGAAGGTGAGCAGTACCCCCATGTCGGCCTGGAACTTGATGGGAGAAAATGCCCAGGTAACCACGCCGCCAGCCAAGGTGATACCAACCAGGCCGACTACCTTGCCCGTGAACTGTACCGCATGCTTGTAGGCATCCTTAAGAGATTCTCCTTCTTTTTGTTTGTTCAACTGTACGCTGAGAAGATACAAGGCATAGTCGACCCCGATGCCTACTCCCAAGGCAATTACCGGAAGAGTGGCCACCTTGACGCCGATACCGAGAAGCACCATGAGTGCCTCGCAGAGGATCGAGGTGCCTATAAGCGGTACCACGGCAACAACCACCGCCCGCCAGCTTCGAAAGGTCACGAAGCAAAGGACGATGACGGCAGCATAGACATAGAGCATCATGGTCCGGTTGGCACTCTTGACGACGATATTGGTTGCTGCCTCGATGCCGGCGGATCCGGCTGCCAACAAAAACTTTCGGTCACTGGTATTATGTTTGGCTGAGAAATCTTCAACTGCCGCCACGACTCGCTGCAACGTTTCCGCCTTGTGGTCGGAGAGATATGCGACGACAGGCAGGACGGTGCACTCAGGATTGTAGAGATCGGGGTTGTTCTGATAGGACTCATGGGCACTATGATTCAAAACGTCCTGGTTTCGGTTCAGAGTGATCCACTTGGGGCTCCCTTCATAGGTGCCAGAAGTGACCCTTTTCACGGAGTCCGGAAGGGAGATGGCCGTCTGTACCCCCGGCACCTGCTGCAATGCCCAGCCGAGACGATCCATTTCGATCAGGGATTGGTACTGCATCCCCCCTTCGGGCGGGGTCTTGGTAATCACCGCAAACTGATCGCTGGAGAGGGAGTAGTTATCGGTGATGAATTTGTTGTCCTTGTTGTAACGTGAATTGGGGCGCAGTTCAGGCGCTCCGGGATCGAGATCCCCAACTTTCAGATTAAGGCTTATCACGAATCCGGCGCCAGTAAGAACAATGGCAAATATGATGACTCCAATAGCCCACTTTCTTTCGGTGAACCGGTCCAGAAAGCCCCACAGCCTGCCTACGCCTTTTCCCTTACTTTCTTCTTCATCTTCGGCGATGCTGCGCTTTGCAGCTGCCGAGCTGACACTTGTATAGGACAAAAGGACAGGCAGCAGGAGCAGGTTCGTTACGATGAGAATGGCAACTCCTATACTCGCGGTGAGTGCCAGGTCTTTGATGACCGGAATGTCAATAATCATGAGAACGGCGAAACCGACTGCATCGGCCAGCAGGGCTGTCAGTCCGGCCAGGAAAAGACGCCTGAAGGTATAGCGTGCGGCAACGAGCTTGTGCGTCCCCCTCCCGACGTCCTGCATGATGCCATTCATCTTCTGAACACCATGTGAGACGCCAATGGCGAAAACCAGGAAAGGTACCAGGATGGAATAGGGATCGAGTTCGTAGCCAAGGGTTGCTATGATGCCGAGCAACCAGTTTACGGCAATCAGTGAGCAGGCAATGACCAGCAGCGTACTTCGAATACATCTGGTATAGAGATAGATAATCAAAGCAGCGATGGCTGCCGCAATGGCGAAATAGGCCATAACCTGCTTGAGGCCGTCAAGGAGGTCGCCTACCAGTTTGGCAAAGCCGATATAGTGAATCTTGATGTTGCCTTTTTGATACTTGGCCCGGATATTCTCCAGATTGGCGGAGAGCTTGCCGTAGCTGAGCCGCTGGCCAGTGTCGGGGTCGGTGTCTAAGAGCGGCAGGGAGATCATGGTTGATTTGAAGTTATTGGCGACAATACTTCCCACGATTCCGGCACTGGCGATGTGCTGTCTTAGCTGAAGCGTGGTCTTTTCCGATCCGTCGTAATTGTCCGGCATCACCGGCCCACCGACGAAGCCTTCTTCTGTAACCTCGGTCCAGCGCACAGCCGGGGACCACAGGGATTTGACCCAGGCTCGATCCACGCCGTGTGTCAAGAGCAGGTCATCGTTTATCTGCCGCAATGCCTCTATGTATAGTGGGTCGAAGATGTCACCGTTGGTATTTTCAACAACGGCCCTTACGGAGTTTCCCAGACCTTTCAGCTCATTCTTGTTCTCAAGGTAGTTCTTTATATAGGGATGGCTTTGAGGCAGCATCTTCTCGAAGCTTGCGTTGAATTGAAGTTTCAGGGCCTGATAACCGAGGACCAGAGTGATCAGTATCGAGATCACAAGAACGATAAACCGGTTGTTGAACACCAACCGCTCCAGGAAATTCCCGGTCTTCTGATCGAAGTCTTCGATCCTTTTTACCACAGGCATTTGATCGATCTTATCCATTGCTGCACTCATCGCAGTTCTCCAATCTGTATTTCTTGATTTACTTTGCTGCCTGCATCCAGACGCCCCTCATGCCTACGAGCGCAAGGGTTCCCGTATCGGTTTCAGTAATCGCCGATGAGGGCAATCCCTGTTTGGGAGTCTCCTGCGAGAAGGTCGCGCCATTGTCTTGGCTCACCAGCAAAGTTCCCAGCAGGGTGACCAGAACGATACGGCCGTCTTTGGTTACCGTTCCGCCGGTGAGGGTAGTCGGGACACCCGTTTCGATCTTCAGCCAGCTTGTGCCGCCGTTCAAGCTCCGATAGGCGTTGCCGCGGAGGCCGAATGCAACGAGGACACCCGGCTTTCCGGTGATCCCGAAAAAGGTGCCGTTGTAATTACACTTGAGCGAGACGAATTTCTTCTGCTTGGGATCGAGTTTAAGCAGCAGGCCCTGCTCACCGGCAATGAAGAGCCCGTCCCCGATCCGGCGTATGGCATAAAGATGGAGACGTTTCGGGTTATCGGTACGCTCCAGCCACGGCTCCCATGTCACTCCGCCATCGTCGGTGCGAAAGATGAAGTTGAAGGCCCCCACGGCGTATCCGGTGCGGTCGTTGTCAAACCAGACGTCGAGAAAGGGCTTGTCGGGTCCTTGTTGTGCTAGATTGGCAATCTCTTGAGCAAACTGGCCGGCGCCGACGTCCTTGTATCTGGTGGACACTACCTGAAGAGCGGCGCGACCGTCCAACTGCTTGATCCAATTCAACCCGCCGTTGGAACTGTGCAGAATCACTCCGTCGTGCCCCACAGCCCAGCCCTGCTGCGGCGTTGGGAAGTTCACGGCCGTGAGATCCGATGACACCGGAACGCTCGCCTGCTTCCACGACTTCCCTTCATCGTCCGAGCAAAGGATATGCCCCCGTGCACCAACCGCGACCAGACGCTTCCCGGCGCGAGTTATACCGTTAAGCAGCGAACGGGAGGCAAGTGGAGTCATCGTCGAGGGAGTGTCAAGCACGTCTATGAAAAGAGCATTGGATTTAGCCTCTTTCGCTGACGTCACATCGAGATTCGTGCCCATCGAGCCATCCGCAAAGACAAGGGATGCGGACATTACCGCTACCATTCCAACCACTAATCTCCTACCTTGCTGAAACATTATCTAATCTCCTTGTGACGCTCGAAGTTAGCTCGGGATGCCTACAACTCGCCCCTGACCTTCCGACAGATCCAGGGGCGAGTGTGCTGTTTCAGCGAATCCCGCTTCCGGCAAGAGAATCAGGCGTTCTCTCTTTTGAAGAGAAAGGCTTTGTAAAGAACTTTACTCCTCCTTTTTCGGCGGCATAAAAGTTAAGTGTGTACGAGTTGGCAATAAGGTCGTAGAAACCATGGGTCAGCGCATACGGAGCCAGCTCATCGTAGCTGGGTGTCAAATAGGCAAAGCCGATGCGGTAGAGATTGCTGTTGCCGTCATACTGATCTGATGCAAGAGCATGCCATGAATCTTCGTCCAGATAGAAGACCCGCTTCTTGTAGATGTGGCGCTTGCCTGACTTCAGTGTCGCCTCGACTACCCAGACCCGATGCTGTTCCCACCGAACATAATCGGGATTTATGAATTTGGGTCCGAATGCCTTGTCCTTGGTGGACTCGTAGACGAGCTTGTAGCAGTTATAGGGGACAATTATCTCTTTTTTCCCAACAAGCTTGAAGTCATACCGATCCATCGCACCGTTGAAAAGAAATACGTCGTCGAAGGTATTTACGCCGGACATATTGAAATCGGGAGTGTCGTATGAGATATCAGGCGCAAGCTTCACGCGCCGCTGGCCGGGCAGGTACTGCCAGGCACTGCGTCCCTTGTTGGCGATGTCGAGCGGATCGATGGCGAGCAGCCCTTCTCCTGCACGGCGGGGCGGCCCCGTCATCATGGTTTTGAGCCAGTAGTAGACGCCGCTATTGTCGCCTTGAAACCAGTACGGATACTCGAACCAGTTGTCGGAAAGGTTCACCATAGTGGTTCTGCCTGCGGAGTTAGTATAGATCCCTTCCATCGTCAATTTAATTGCCTTGCCGTGGTAGCTCACCAGATGATTCCACATGGCCTCATTCCCGTTTTTCGGTATGGGAAAAGGATACGCATCATGAACTCCGACGAGGGAGAGCCCGTTATTTGTGGTTTTGGCGGAAAGAGCTGCCCTCTTGGTGTTTTCCAGGATGGTTTTCGGTAAGGCTGCCGAGCGGTGAGCTTTGTACACATTGAGACGGTAGCCGGGATGTTTCCTGATGAGCGCCTTAGTCCCTTCGGTCAGCTTGTCGCCATACTTCCCGACACTCTGGGCATCGATGGTGTAGATGGGTTTTTCGGCCGAAAACGGGTCGGGACGGATTGCACTCCCTTTTTTGTAACTGGGCGGCGGAGTTGTCAGCCCCCCAGTGTATGCTGGAATGGATCCGTCGGCGTTTCCGGCCTTCTCTGCGCCGATCTCAGTCAGTGTCGTTCCCAGTTTTTGGGCCTCTGCGGGAGTTAATGCCGCAAAAGAGTTGCCGGCAAGTGCAACAACCATGCTGGTGGTTATAAGTGTTCTACGAAACATGTTAGACATAATTGGTAACCTCCTATCCCTTAAAAAGTGGCTTTCAGCGTTAAAGTAACCATGTCACGGTCTTTGAGTAGCGCAAAGATGTCGCCGGACGAAGAGATCCCGCCGGTGGGATCAGTCCTGTAATTCCCGAAGAACCCTGAATAGTTGAGGGTTGCAGTGTACCTGGCCAGAATATCGAAGGAAAATCCGGCGCTGTACGATCCGTTTCCCTTCGAGCCTCCCGTTTGAACGGCAGAGACACCGAAAAGTCCCGATGCAATACTGAGCGGCATGGAGATGTCAACACCAGGAAAGACCTGGTACCACGTGGGCGTGAAATTCAACGCGCCGGACATGGCATCCTTGGTAACGTTATCGAGGCCGGAATATGCAGCATTTCCCTTAAAAACATCAGCTCCTTGAGAGACATGCAGCCACTGACTGTAGGTAAACTCGGTTAGACAGTCGGCTTTGTCGAACAGTGGCGTTCTGTTTATGGTATAGAGGAAATTTACAAGGGCATGGAAAGTGTCTCCTTTGGCACCCGCGGTATCCCCTCTGCCGGGAACGGGTGAACCCGGGATCCCAACCAGTGCCGGATTGCTGAGGAGAGGCATGTTGTGGCGAAGCGAGACTTCGGAGCCGACACTGACGCCAAGAATCTGCTTGGCAAAACTGATCCCGTACAAGTCGATGTTGTCCGCATAAGCAAACCGGTAGCTTGGCAGACTTGCCGGACCTGCCGACGCATCAATAAGGAGCTGTGGGAGCTTGTCGGAAAAATTCCGGTAGTATACGCCCAGGGTGCCACCCAGCCATTCCGGGCTCCACCGTGCAGACACGCCCCAGTCGCGGGCCTGATGAGGCTCTATATCCCCTGCATGCCCGAACCACACCGGCACCAGGCTACCCCCCGGCCCCAATGGAAGCTGGGAAATAAGCGATTCGCCTCCCCGCAGATACGGGTCGGCAAATCCGAAATAAGTGCCCGCTTCAGGGAAACGGCTTTCCTCCCACTGCATGAAGTACTGACCGGCGATCGATAACGTCGAGAGCGGTTGCACCTGAACGCTGACCTGATTCAGTGGACGGAAGATCTCCTTGAGCTCGACCCCTGGCTGAGCCAGAGCTTTCCCAAGGTCTATCGGGGATTGACCATAGGATATGCCATGAGCTCCGCCGAAGGGCAGCATGCTTTCCCCCCAATACACGGTGTGCCTTCCGACCCTCATATTCACCGGAATATCGCCAATCTCGAACCTTCCAAATGCAAACGCATCGAGAAGTTCACCACTGGGACCGGCGTAATACCGGTCGGCACGATTGCTCAGTCCGACTGAAGGTTGCCCGTTTGAAAGATGGTTCGATGTGGAAGGCGAATTGTTGTCGAGATGATCGTGGTACCGCTGGTCATACCATCCTGCCCCACTTAGACGGATGCCATACTTATCCTTGTACACAGCGTCTACCTCGGACAAAATGTCCAGGCGGTTCGATGCTATTCCGACATCAAAATTCCTGTCTCCATCATCATTATTCGGGCTTTTGAGAATTGCGTCATTTTGACCCTTTACCCGTTGCGAAAGTGTGTACCTGAGGGTGTTATCCCATCGAAGCTTAAAATCGTCGCTTTCGGTAGGTATCTCAAAGCCGCAGACCAGAGCGGGAAAAAAAATCAGCGGAAGCACAGCCACAAATACCGACAAGTAGGCCAACGGCAGCACCTTAGGTGCAGAATTGAGTAAAGCCATTTTATTGCTCATCATCTCCCCCCTTTACCTGCGTAATGTAAAACTTCCCCGCCACAGAATGCTTTAATGCTCCGAAATCCCACAACCGGATAGGTTCAAATCGGATCGCCCAGCCAATTCCAGGAGGGAATTGAAGAAATGGTCCACATGAGAACGCCATCCGCCGCGCCCCCGTAACACCCAAACCCAGTTCTAAAGAAGAAGTTCCACGAGTCCAAAAAACAGAAATAATTTACTTTTTTATCAAACTTATTTTTTCAACTTTTAAGTAAAATAACTGAGCAACAAAAAAGTGTCAAGTGATTTTTCTCAGCAATAAAACGTTTTTTTGCAAGTCTATATCTAGTTGATTTTATTGAATACGCCGTAGAGGTATACCGGAACGGGTGAACATGTCTCTATATGTTCGTAAAACTGTTTTTCTATAGTGCGGACAGGGTCATCATGTGTTCTGGGAAGTAAGCGCTTTCATTGGCTGAACGACCTGATTGGGTCTCCGGGCGAGGATTTTGAATGCGTGAAGTAAGGTTTTGTGTTTCCGTATAAGTATTTAAATATACGTTCAAACTTTCTAGTAATAAAACTTGAACAAGCCCTTGCATTTACTTATACTGAGGCAAAATTTGAGTCACGGGGAGCTGAAATGGCTACTGAGAAAATGCTGAAAAAACGAGCCGATAAAGTTGAACAGATCCTTTCGGTTGCCACCGAGGTCTTCAGTGAAAAGGGGTTTCACGGAGCCCTCACAGATGAGATTGCCGAACGAGCCGGAGTCCGAAAGTTAAGTCTCTATTACTATGTTGGAGACAAGGAAGCGTTGTACAAAGCCGTGTGGAAAAGGTTGGAAGAACAGTTTTCCCCTGCATTATTTTTTGCTTTCAACAAAGGTGAATCTGCAGAAGAAAATCTTGAAAGGATGATTCGTGGGGTAGCGGAAATAGCAGAGAATATTCCCGTTCACTCGATGGCTCTCCGGGAGCTGTTCGCGGGAGGCGAGAATTACCCGGAAAATCTGGTGAGAGATATTGAAATTTACTTCGATCGTTTTTCGTTGATTTGCAAGGAGCTTAAGGGTGACAAGGAGATGGATGTTCCGCCGGCAATCATTGCATGGATGGTGTATTCCTTTCTCGTCTATTGGGTTGTTACAATTCCACCCATGATGAAGTACGAAGGCTCCCAGATCGATGTCCTGAGAAACATTGGAATGGGCACAAATGAAAATATCATTCAGATGATGAAAAAGCTTGTGCTCAGAATGCTCAATTGCTCGACACAAGACTAATGCCCTGTCTTGCCGTCCCCAACATCAGTGCACGAAGAAGACTTGCACCTGATGGCGCTTACAAAACGCCCTAGCGCACAACTAAGAAGCCCCGGCATTTGCCTGGGCTTCTTAGTTAGAACATTATTACCTGCCCACCGTCAGGATATCCTCAGACAAATACCACTCCAGTTGCTAAAATTTGCAGGTTAGACTAATCCCTAACATGTGCGCATCCTGCTTGAATGAGCCGTATTTTATCTGTGAGTTATTGGCACTACTGTCGATGGTGCGCTTTTCGAAGTCTACATATGTATAGGCAACATCAACTGCAGCGATCGAGTTATGTACCCCGGATCCGACACTGAAGTAATGACGGTTAGAATCCGGGAGATCACTGCCTAATGTTGAATCCGGAACAGGATTTTCTTCGTAGGTATACCCGGCACGAAGATCGATTTTGTCGTTAACTGAATACTGACCTCCAAAATGATAGGACCACACATCCTTCCAATTTTTGATTACAGGCTGGCTAAGTACATTTGCATAGATAGGAGCGCTGCTCTGGTATTTTACATTAAGTTCCTTGTAGGAACTCCAACCCGTTCGCTCAGCATCGAATTCGAGAGTCAGTTTATCAACAGGCTTCCAGGCTACGCCTGCCATGAAATTATACGGCAGGGTGTAATCTGCCGAAAGTTTCGAACGTACAGTAGTTCCGTTTGCAGGAAAGATGGCATTATAGGGGGGCGGGAACGAAGATGAATTAGCAAGGCCCATAAAATTTGCATCACCTTCAAAGTTGAGCTTGATCTCGCTCCGGTATGAAGCGCCGAACGAAAGAAAGGATAGCGGCTTCCACAAAACGCCGGCGTTGTACCCATACCCTACCGCAGTAGCGTCCAGACCAAGCATCCCGAGATTGCCACCAAGCGCACCATTGTAAAGAAAACATTCCGTGGAAAACCGGGCATAGGTAATATCTGCACCCGCTGCAACTGCCAGATTGAGGTCATCAAACCGATACGCTAACGTTGGCTGAAAGTTGACGGGTTTAATGGATATTGATGCAGTTTCACGAAGGGCGCCGCCTTCGTCCCAACGCTTTACCAATGGGAAAAAAGAGTTGATGCCTAAGCCGAAGGAAAGAGGAATCGATTCCAGATAGTGGGTCAGATAAACAGTCGGCACTGCAACCAGGTCGCCGTTTGCTCTTTCACTCGCAACATCCGGGCTACTGACATTGGTCACGCCGTTGAACTGAGTCTGCGGCAGTAACACTGTTGCATAACCTATCTGAACCTGCTTCCCTTTCAAATATGCGATACCAGCCGGATTATAGGCCAGAGCAGATGGATCGTCGGCCTGCGCTGCAAAAGCATTACCCATGGCCTGTGCCTTGGCGCCCTGCTCAGTAATCTTGTTGCCAGAAGCATGCGAAACACTGCTAGTCATTGCAACCATTGCTATCCCGACCAATGCACCGATCAAGTTTATTTTCATTGAGCACCTTCCTAATTTGATAGCAGCATTGCACTATTCAATCGATTGCTCTCCGAGAGCAGTCCGGTAGCGGAAATTTCCCGAATAAACGGCAAAAGGCATTGAATTTCTGCTAGTTAGTTGATTTATGAGGGGTTTTAAACTGGTGACAAGGAGATGGATGTCCGCCGGCAGTCATTGCGTGGAGAGTGAATGCCTTCATTTTTTCTATTGGTTGTCACAATTCCGCCCATGATAAACTTCGAAAAAGCCCCGGCATTTACCGGGGCTTTTTCGGTTCTGGCTTCTCTCGTATGTGTCACTTCAACGGTCTCAGTGATATAAGAGCCAATTAAAATAACCGACAATTACAAAGCTTGAATCTTTTCTGTCAATACCGGCAGGAATTCGACGATATTGGCTACGATACCAACGTTGGCCACTTGAAAAATCGGAGCATTCGGGTTCTTGTTTATGGCAACAATATAGCCGCCTTTGATGCCTCCCACGTGCTGAAAAGAACCACTGATACCGCATGCCATGTATACTTTGGGTTTGACCGTGCAACCGGAAGTCCCAACCTGACGGGAAGCATCAAGCCATTTTGCGTCAACAATAGGACGTGAGCACGACACTTCGGCTCCTTTGCCGATAGCTTCTTTCAGATCCATTGCAAGCTGGATGTTGTCCTGGTCTTCTATCCCTCTGCCAATGGAAATGAGGATGTCGGCTTTGGTAATATCCACTTCACCCGCTTCAGGGGTCTGAACTTCGATGAATTTTCGTTTGACTGAGAGATCGCCGATATCGGCTGATCTGTCGGTAACCACGCCATTGGCACTTCTGGTTTCATCGGGAGCAAAGGTTCCGGGCCGCACTGCAATCACGGAACCAGCAGAGATATCCACGTTGACATGAGTGGATACTTCCCCCCCCAGTTCCTGACGGATCACTTTCAGACAACTCCCATCGACGCCATCGATACCAACTATGTCAGCCACAAAAGAGCCGCCCAGCTTGATTGAAAGGCCGGGAGCGCAATCCATCGAGAATGTGGAGTGGGCGAAAAGAACTACGGACCCTTTAGGGATGATATTGACAAGAGCTTTTCGCACAACCTCCGCGTTCGGATAGCCAAGTGCTGCATTATCGACTTTGATGACGTTGCCGAAAATCGCTGCGGCGGAAGCTGCGACGGCATCGACGCCGGAACCAGCTACGATAGCGGTTGCAGGAGAGCTTGAGATAGCTTTTGCTGCATTTGCCAGTTCCATGGCTGCATCGTCCAGGACTCCGTTGCTATGGGTCAAATAAACAAATACCTGTGCCATTATGATAGCCCTCCGTTTGTCTTAAGGATTTCGATTAGTTTGTCGGCGATTTCTTCAGCGCTTCCTGCAAGCATTTCTGCGCCTTCACCTTTGACGGGAACGAAATAATCCACTTTCTTTACCGCTGCGCCAGGAGCACCGACAGAAGAGACATCGATACCGAGATCAGCGGCACCTAGTTCCGGAATTTCCACACTGGCTACCTTACGGATACCGCGAACGCCGACGTATCGAGGTTCATTAATGCCGGTCTGGATCGAAAGAACGCATGGGAGAAAGATTTCATTTATTTCTCTCTTACCCCCCTCGATTTCACGGCCGATGGTAAGTTTGCCGTCACCCAGCTCGAGCTTATTGACCAGTGATGCATAGGGAAGATCGAGCAGCGCGGCAAGCATGCCTCCTACGGCTCCAGCACCTTCATCGGCCTGAGCACCTGTGAGAATAAGGTCGTACTTGCCTCTTTCCACGGCACCTTTAAGAATCGTGGCAATCCCTTTGCAGTCGGACCCGACAAAGGCATCATCATTCAACAGAAGACCATTTTCCGCACCCATCGCCATTTCACGGCGAAGGATCTCATCAGCAGCGGAATCATCAGCCGTAACAACAGTCACGGAACCTCCGACCTTTTCCACAATCTGGAGGGCTTCTTCCACTGCATAGTTGTCCCACTCGTTTACCGAATAAACCAGATCATCCCGTTCGATATCGTTCCCAGCGCTGTTCATCACGAATTCGTTTTCAGCAGTGTCGGGAACCCTTTTAACGCACACTAGAATTTCCATAATATCCTCCCAATGAGATTGTTTTTTTCGATCAAAGATGCCGGCTGATAAGTTCGGTCAGTTCGATAGCCTCAAGCTGACCGTCAAGGCCGGCAACCTTGATGGCATCTTCCATGTTCACCATGCAGAAAGGACAGGCACAGACGATGACGTTGGCGCCGGCTTCGGCGGCCATTTTCACCCGGATAACCGCCATCCTCTCCTTTTCGTGGGGTTCGTAGAACAACATGAGGCCGCCGCCACTGCAGCACAATGAACGATCAAGGTTTTTCGGCATTTCCACGGTCTTTATTCCGGGAATTGCCTTGATCGCGTCACGTGGGTCTTCATATACGTCATTGTGCCGCCCGAGATAGCACGGATCGTGGTAGGTATAGACCTTGGATGAGTCTTCAGCCGGTTTAAGCCTGATTTGCCCGGACCTGATATTTTTTGCGATGACCTGGCTAATGTGTTCAACAGGCAGATCAAGCTCGCAGTAATCGTTCTTCAGGGCATTGTAGGCATGGGGGTCCGAGGTAACGATCCGTTTCGCTCCTGACTCCCTGATTATCTCGACGTTATGCTGCTTCAGATCCTGGTACAACATCTCCTCACCGAAACGGAGGACTTCGTTACCGCTGTCCTTCTCATCCTTGCCTATGACAAAGAAATCTTCGCCGCAGGCATCCAGAATCTTTGCGCTGCATTTTGCGATATTCACCATTCGATCATCGTATGAGGTGATACTGTCGACAAAGTAGAGGACCTCCCCCGAATCACCGTTTTCCATCATTTTGACTTCACGGTCTCCGAAGAACTCCTCGTCACGCGCCCAATCAGCACGTTTCTTTTCTACCTTGCCCCAGGGGTTGCCGCGTTTGCCTATGGCCTGGAGAGGTTTCTGCAGGGTCTGCGGCACCTCGCCGTCATCGACGAGCCCCCGTCTCAGGTCGACAATCTTGTCGATATATTCGATGCCGATGGGACACTCCTGTTCGCAGGCGCCGCAAGTGGTGCAGGACCAGATCTCATCGGCTTCATAGATGGTTCCGACCAGAGGTTCCTGGTTGTCCGGTGAAGGTTTGCAAATCGGGTAGTTCTTGAACATCAGATCCCTGGCCTTGATGGTGATGAAGCGGGGCGAGAGGGGACGGCCGACGAGGTTTGCAGGGCACTGGTCGGAGCATCTGCCGCAATCGGCACAGGAATAGAAATCCAGCATGTGCTTCCAGGTGAAGTCTTCGACTTTCTTGACCCCCAGCGATTCGAGCTGATCGAGACCTTCTGGGGTAATGCCATATTCAACCGGCTTGATGTTGCCACGTGTCACCCTCATGAAGAGAACGTTGAAGAACGAGGTGATCACATGGAAATGCTTGCCCATGGGTAGGAAGTTAAGAAAAAAGAAGAACAGGGTCTCATGGGCGTAATATGAGGCTATGTGTAGAAACTGGAGTGTCCCGCTAGGAGTCGACGCAAATGCTTTTGAAAAAATCCAGGCAAGGGTGAGGGGTGCCAGGAAACCCTTATGGCCGGCAGAGACCAGAACCCCTTCGAAAAGACTCTCGGTGAGCATGAGCCCCATGATGATGGCAAGGACGAAGACCGCCTCCGCCGTATGATCGTGACCGTATTTCTCGGGAACAGCGTAACGCGCAGGCTTGACGATGCCGCGACGTATGGCGGCAATGGCGCAGGCGATAAAAACGGCGGTAGCCGTGTAGTCCTTGAGCACATTGTAGATCGCTCCGATCGGCTGGTCCGGGGCAAATCCGGGAAGAGCGAAATCCGGGAATATGCCGACAACCGTCAGGGAGCAGGTCCGAATGGCCAGTATCAGAAAGCCGAAGAAGATGACGATGTGCAAAAGACCCGCGACCATGTAGCGGGGCTGCCGGACCTGTCCAAGCCAGATGGCTGCGATGTTCTTGACCCGGGCAGGCATGTCGCTGAAACGACTGTTGTCCGGTTTGGCCTTGAGCAGAGGAGCAACCCTTTTCCACATGACATAGGCAAAGATTCCCAGACCCACGACCATGTACAATAGCGAGAGGAGTGCTCCCGGAACGAGTCCGAAAAATTGGTAATGAGCCGGTGAAACAAGAAGTTCGATGTTTTCCATATGCCTGACTCCCTGTCAGCGTTTTATCCGTTAAAGGAATCCTCGGAAATCTCCACGCACGCACCATTTGTCGCCTTAATGGCTTCCATTTTCCCCATGGTCACCGGGAGAACCGAGGATGTGAAAAATTCGAGGCTCTTGATAATGCCGTCATAGAAGGGAATGTCCTTACTCTTGGCGCTGCCCTGCTTTGCTGCTGCAACAGTCGCCCGCCAGAGAAGCAGCCACGCCATGATGGCATCGCCGGTCACTTCGAGAAACGGATAGGCATGGGCAAAGGCGGTGAGCACCTTGTCGCTTGAAGCTGTCTTACCAAGGTGCTGAGCAGTTTCGCCCAGCTTTTCCAAAGCAACTCCCACCTTTTCCGTATATGGGGCAAGGACGTCATGTTCCTTTGCCGCCCTGATGGTTTTTTTCATTTCTCCCATAAGGTCCATGACCACTGCGCCTTTGTTCATTCCAAGCTTCCGACCGAGCAGATCCATCGCCTGGATACCGTTGGTGCCTTCATAGATCATGGTAATACGGCAGTCTCGCATCAATTGGGCAACCGGATATTCCTCGATGAACCCGTATCCACCGTAGACCTGGATGGCATGGTTGCATACCTCGAAAGCCTTGTCGGTCACATAACCCTTGGCAACCGGCGTCAGGATCTCGATCAGCCCCTGGTATTTGTCACGTACGGCCTGATCCTCGGATGTTGCAATCATGTCGTTGCAGTAACCAATGAAATAGAGGAGTGTCCGCATTGCTTCCACATAACTTTTCATGGTAAGAAGCTGGCGGCGCACATCCGGATGCTGGATAATGGGGACTCCGCCCTCGTTGGGTTTCAGGAGGTTGGCGCCCTGAATCCGTTCCTTGGCGTAATTCACGGCGTACTGGTAGGCCGTTGTGGCACAGGCATAACCCTGCATCCCCACCAGAAGTCTGGCCTCGTTCATCATGACGAACATTGCCTTCATGCCTTTGTTTTCTTCGCCAAGAAGAGTTCCGATGCACTGGCCGCTTCCACCCAGAGTCAACGAGCAGGTCGCGTTGCCGTGGATGCCCATTTTATGTTCGATGCCGGTACAGATCACATCGTTGAAAGCACCTATGCTTCCATCAGCATTAACCCTGTATTTGGGAACAAGAAACAAGGAGATGCCCTTGGTGCCGGCCGGCGCGCCTTCAATGCGGGCAAGAACCGGATGGATAATGTTCTCGACGAGTTCGTGGTCACCGCCGGAGATGAATATTTTTGATCCGGTGATGGAATATGTCCCGTCAGCGTTCTTCCTGGCCGTTGTCTCCAAGGCACCGACGTCAGATCCTGCGCCTGCTTCCGTGAGGAGCATGGTGCCGGTCCATTTTCCGGTGTAGAGGTTTTTAAGATAGGTATTTTTCTGTTCAGGGGTCCCGAATTCTTCCACCAGCTTACCCGCTCCATGGGTCAGGGCGGGATACATCATAAAGGGGAAGTTGGCTCCGTTGAAATATTCGCTGGCAGCGGAGGAAACCGACTTTGGCATACCTTGTCCGCCCCATTCCGGATCTTCGTTCATGCCAAGCCATTCGCCATCATTGAACAGCTGATACAGCTTATGAAACGATTCCGGAATAATTACCTTCCCCGCTTCGAATTTGCATCCCTGATCATCGCCTTCTTTCCAGGTCGGTATCATTTCTTTGACGGCGAAATTCCTGGCTTCGGATACGACCATATCGACTGTTTTCCTGTTGAATTCCGAAAACCTTTCATGCCGACTCAATTCTTCGACGTTTAACACTTCATGAAGAACAAAATCGATATCTCTTCTGTCTGCGATGAGCTGTGCCATTTTTTCACTCTCCTTGTCTGAGTAGCCTTCCAGGTGATCACTGTTCCTGATTGGGACTTGCGCCAGTTATATTCTTTCAAAAATACCCGCAGCGCCCATGCCGAGACCGATACACATGGAAACCATGCCGTATTTGGTGCCGCGTTTCCCCATCTCGGAGAGCAGAGTGGCGGTCAGCTTGGCTCCAGTACAGCCGAGAGGATGCCCAAGGGCGATGCCGCCGCCGTTGACATTGATGATTTCATGATTCAACCGCAACTCCTTGACGATCGCCAGCGACTGGGCGGCAAATGCTTCGTTCAGCTCGATCAGGCCGATATCTCCCTGTTTCAACCCGGCCCGGGCGAGAGCGGCCGGTATCGCCTCGATGGGTCCGATTCCCATGACTTCCGGTGCGACCCCGCGAACCGCGAATGCCACGAAACGGGCGGCAGGATCTTTTCCGAGCTTCTTGACGAATGCCTCGGAGGCCACCAGGACCGCGGCGGCACCGTCTGTCATCTGCGATGTGTTGCCGGCCGTGACCGTCCCATTCAACTTGAAGACGGGACGCAATGTACCGAGCGAAGCGGCGGTCGTCTCTCCGCGCACGCCATCGTCAATTGACACCATTTCTTTCGTTTTCTTCAGCTTGCTACCGGTGAGCTTTGCAAGCTCCACCTCCACCGGGATGATTTCATCGACAAACCGGCCTGCGGCAATCGCCGCCGCTGCCTTCTGGTGGCTGTCGGCAGCGAAGATATCCATCTCCTCGCGGGTGATCCCGTATTTCTCCGCCACCACTTCCGCCGTCATCCCCATTCCCATGAACGATTCCGGCCAGGTGTTCACCAGGTGAGGGTTAGGTGTCACCTTGTTGCCGCCCAGCGGCACGTAGGTCATCGATTCCGTACCGCCGGCGATGATGCAATCGGCCAGTCCCGCCTGAACCCGCTCGGCAGCCAAAGCAATTGCCTGCAAGCCTGACGAACAGAGGCGGTTTACGGTCATACCGGGAACGGTGACCGGCAGGCCGGCCCTCATTGCCGCCACGCGGGCCACGTCCCACCCCTGCTCTGCCTCGGGAAACGCGCAGCCGAGAATGACATCTTCTACCAGCACCGGGTCGATGCCGGTTCTTTCAACGAGACCCGCTATGGCAGCAGCGGCAAGATCGTCGGGACGCATCCCGCTGAATTTGCCCTTTCCTGCCCGGCATCCCGCCGTTCTGTATGCGGCTACTATGTATGCGGTGTTCATTATGATATCCTCCAGTTCCAATTTGATTATCCGATTGGGGTCAGTCGTCCTTAGCATCAAACCCCTCTAAACCTCCCCTTGTCAGGGGAGGCTCAAAGGCTTCCCCCCTGACAAGGGGGGATCGAGGGGGATTGGTTTTAACTGTTCCAACCTTTTAGTTCCTCAGCGGCTTGCCGGTCGCAAGCATATGTTCGATCCGCTCCAGGGTTTTCGGCCTGCCACACAGGCTCAGGAACGCCTCACGCTCAAGTTCCAGCAGGTAATGCTCGCTGATGAGGGTGCCGGTCGGCACATCGCCGCCGGTAATGACGTCAGCAATTACGTTCCCCATCTCCGCCTCGTATTCGGTGGCAAATCCACCGGCCATCATGTTCCAGACCTGGCTCTTGAGGGCGGAGGCGACGCTGCGCCCCGGCGCCTTCAGGTTCTCCAGGGAACGCCCGGGACGGTAAGTGGGCGCAAGGGCCAGCACCTTCCGTTTGGCATCGGCAATGAGGCTGTCTATATCCATCGTTATGGAATCGCCCTGACGAAGCATCCCCATATCGGCAAGCTCGGCTGCCGAACCGGAAACCTTTGCGGTGACGATGTTCTGATACAATTTTCCGATGGCAGGTGTGACATCCCCGCGATACGGCTCGGCCATGGCAATCGCCCGCAGCGCCATCTCCTTGGTGCCGCCGCCTGCGGGTAATAGGCCGACTCCTATCTCGACCAGGCCCATGTATGTCTCGGCATGGGCATTGATGGCGTCCGCCTGCAAGGCCACTTCACACCCGCCGCCCAGCGTCATATTGAAAGGAGCGGCGACGACCGGGATATGGGAGTATTTGACCCCCATGAGGGCTGAATGGAAGGTGCGGATGAGCCTTTCGATGCTGTCGAAATCACCTGCCTTTATGGCAGCAGCGATCATGGAAAGATTCGCGCCAGCGGAGAAAACCTTCCCCTGATTGCCGATAACGAGTCCGACCCCTTCCTGTTCGGCCCGCGAAACCGCCGTGCCGATCATGGCAAGGGTGCCGTCGTCAATGGCGTTCATCTTGGAGTGGAATTCCAGCCCGAAGACGCCGTCCCCAAGATCGTAGAGGGAGGCGTCGTTGTTACTTTCCACGATCTTCCCACCCCTCTTCAGGATATCGAGGCTGATCTGTGTCGGCGGCACGGTAAGCTCGGCGTATGCCCCTTTTCCCAGATTCCAGACGTATTTCCGGTCCCCTTCATATTTATAGAAAGACTCTATCTTCCGCAGCGCGTCGGGAACGGCCACCCCGTCGGCCTCGGCCCGGGCGATAAAGCTTTTCACCCCAATTGCGTCGAGCATCTCGAAGGGGCCGAGCTCCCAGCTGAAACCCCACTTCAGGGCGTTGTCGACGTTGACGATGTCGTCGGCGATTTCCGACATTCTTCTCACGGTGTAGATCAGGATGTCGCGCAGGTTGCGCCAGGCGAAAGCGGCTGCGGTGTCATCACCGTTGATGACACCTTGCAGCCGCTTCGCCGGGTCCCCGCTCTTGGCGGAGGCTATCGAGGCGAACTTGGGATTGGCGGCTGGTTTGTACTCGCCGCTCACGAAGTCGAAATAGGAAATCCCACTCTTCTCCTTTTTGAAGAAGCCCTTCTTTACCTTGTTACCCAGCAGTCCCTTGGCAACCATCTCCTGGAGGAATTCCGGAATACGAAAGGTCTCCCGCTGTTCGTCGTCCGGCAGCAGTTCATAGGTGTTCTTGCCGACATGAACCAGCGTATCGTTTCCAACGAGATCGCAGGTGCGGAAGATGGCGCTGCTCGCCCGGGCGGTCGCCGGACCGCCTACGGCATCAACCTCCTCCACCGTCATTCCCAAGTCGGTCATGTGTCGCATGGCGTTGAACATGGCGAAAACGCCGATCCGGTTGCCGATGAAATTCGGTGTATCCTTCCCGAAAACGATCCCTTTGCCGAGCCGACGGCGGCAGAATTCAGCCATGTAGGTCAAGACCGCGGGATCGGTCGCGGCACAGGGAACCAGTTCAAGCAGGCGCATGTAGCGCGGCGGATTGAAGAAATGGGTTACCAGGAAGTTCCTGCGCACCGCTGCCGGCAGCAGTTCCGCCATCGCATTCACCGACAGTCCGCTGGTGTTGGTGGACAGGATCGCGTCCTCGGCAAGATTCGGCACCACCTTTTCCGTGAGCAGGCTCTTCTTGATGTCCATGTTTTCCACCACCACCTCGATCACCCAGTCACACTCCTTCAGCAGCGCGATATCGTCCTCGAAGTTGCCGACCCTGATCTGGCCGCTATAGTCCTTGTGATAAAAACCCCGGCCTTTGATCGCACCCTGCAAGCCCTTGGCGGCAAAGCGGTTCCTGACCGCCTTGTCTTGAAGAGAAAGTCCCTTTCCCTTCTCTTCCTGGTCAGGCTCCCGGGGTACCATATCAAGCAGCACGACTTCGAGGCCGGCATTAGCCAGATGCCCGGCTATCGTCGCCCCCATTACCCCCGCTCCCAGAACAGCAACCTTCTTGATCTGTCTCATAACTCCTCCGTGTCCTGTATTTCCTTCTTCAACGTTTCACCTACAGTAAGCCGCTTTTTCATTCAGCCCAATCTAGGATATTTCTCACTATCTCCGGCACCGGAACCACTGTCTTCCAGATATTGTCGCAACAAACCATGGTGGTGCGGGCAACTGCATAAGTTTTCCGGTCGCCATCGCTCAGGCGGTATTCAAGATCGAAACTGGCATTCCCTATTCTGGAAGCATGGGTCTCGATCATCAGTTTCTCACCGAACAGTATAGGTACTGCGTAATCGCATTCGGCATGGGCTACCACTATATGAATTTGGCTGTCGGCCAGCTCCTTCAGCACATCCTTTAGAAGCTTGATGCGTGCGGTTTCACAATAATTGAAATAAAGCACACTGTTCACATGCCCATAGAGATCGAAATCGGAAAATCTAACTTCAATTTCTGTGCGAAAGGTTTGAGCCATCGATACTCCTTAAAGCAGACTCTTTTTCGGTGGCTGCATTTTTCTTCTAAGGCATATATCTTCTGTATTACGGTAGCAGCTAATGTCCTAATGCCTCCGCTGTCACCTCGGCAATATCCTTCACCCTTACCCGGTCTGCCATCCCCAGGTCCTTAAGGCCGTCATCCATCATGGTCATGCAGTAGGGGCAGCTCACACAGAGCGTGTCCGGCTCCTGCCGGATCGCCTCCTTCACCCGTTCCAGATTGATCCTGGAGCCGGTCTGCTCCTCCATCCACATACGGCCGCCGCCGGCACCGCAGCAGAAACCGTTTTCACGATTGCGGCCTAACTCGCCCGGCTGACCGCCGCTTACCATGGTCAGAACTGCACGGGGAGCATCATAGGTGTCGTTGTGGCGGCCGAGATAGCAGGAGTCGTGAAAGACGACCCTCCCCTGATTCAAATTTTTGGAAGGTTTCAGCCTGCCGCTCTTCAGCAACTCGGCAATCAGTTCGGAATGGTGGATCACCTCGATCTCCAGCCCGTACTGTCGGTAGTCGTTCTTCAGGGTACTGAAACAGTGGGGACACTGGGTGACGATCCTGGTCACTTGTCTCTCCTTAAGCAGTGCAACGTTCTCCCTGGCCATCCGGTCAAATACGTACTCGTTCCCCAGGCGCCGGACACTGTCACCGCAGCAGAGTTCATCCTTGCCTAGAATTCCCCAGGAGACGCCAGCACAGTCCAAAATCGTAGCCAGGGCGACCGTCACCTGCTTGTTGCGGCTGTCAAAGGCGCCGGCGCAGCCGACGAAGAAAAGGTACTCCGTCTCTCCGGGCTTGAAAGTGCGGTCGCCGAGAAGAGTGCTCCATTTGGTCCTCTCCGACGGTGCAATACCCCAGGGGTTCGAGCGCTGCTCCATGTTCTCAAACAGGCTTAGCAATTCTTCCGGAAACTGCACCTTTTCTTGAACCAGGTGACGGCGCAGCTTGACGATCTTCGGCATCTGCTCGATCAGCACCGGGCAGACCGAGGTACAGGCGCCACAGGTTGTGCATGACCAGATCGCCTCCTCGGAGATAGTTCCGTCTGTCGCTCGCCCGATCAACGGCATATCCCCCTTGTAACTGACACTCAGGATGGGACCATTCCTGAGCAGATTGAGTTTGATATCGTGGACTATGCGGCGGGGATTCAGCGGCTTGCCGGTATTGTGGGCCGGGCAGAGATCCTGGCAGCGGCCGCATTCGGTGCAGGTCAGCGAATCAAGCAAATCCTTCCAGCTGAATTGATCAACGCTGCTGACACCATAGCGGGCGCCCTTGGTGAATGCTTCCTTCGGCTGGGTATTGGGCTTCTCCAGACTCCGGAAATAGCAGTTGGGGATGGCGGTGAGAATGTGCATATGCTTGCTGCGGGGAAGGAAATTCATGAAGGCCAGCAACACCAGGGCATGAACCCACCAGGCGACTTTGGCCAACCCCTGAAGAGTGTCTACCGGGAGCCCATATATCAGACCGGCAATTGCCGCTGAAACCGGTCGCCACTGATCTGTCTGTCCCAAGGCCATGTGGGCACCATTCAGCAGGAAAAAGGCGATCATCAGGGTGGCGATCATCCCGAGGATGAGCAGTGCCTCTCCGCTGGCTGGCTTTGCATAGTCATTCTTCAGATATTCGGGAGGGAAGAAGATCCGGCGAGCGAAGGCGAACACTACCGATATGAGGGCGACCAGCGACACGATATCAAACAGTGCTGTCAGGACATGGTACGGCGTAGCAGGCAATACGGCCGCAAGGGTGGCACCGGGAATCAGTCCTTCCAGCAGGAACTCGCCATTGGCAAGGAGCAGGACAAGGAATGCCCAGAAGAGGACTAAATGGTTAACACCGTAAGGCCTTTTCAGCACCCGTTTCTGGGCAAAGGCGTAGATGAACATGCCGAGCAGGCGCGTCCATGGGCTGTCGAAGCGGTTCTCAGGGGCGCCGATGGCTATCAGCTGCAGGCGCTGATAGCAGCTGAAGATAAACGAAATCGCGGATACGGCGAATATGACGATGAACGCTGTTTGCTGGAACACCATGACTACCTCGTTGCGAATTGCAAGTATGTATAGATCAAGCGACATTTCTCTGCCGGTCGATGTCGAGCCCCTTTAGATTACGTACCCGGCGAATAAGCGACGGTACGACCTGGAAAAGGTCTCCGACGATACCGTAGGTGGCAACCTGAAATATCGGTGCTTCCGGATCGCGGTTGATGGCGATGATGACATCCGAGTCCTGCATCCCCACCATGTGCTGGATCGCTCCGGAGATGCCACAGGCGATATAGATCTTGGGGCGGACAGTCTTGCCGGTCTGGCCCACCTGGCGGCTGTGAGATATCCAGCCGGCATCCACGGCACTTCTCGAGGCCCCTACCACTCCGCCCAGTTCGTCGGCCAACTCCTGCAACAGTGAGAAGTTTTCCTTGTTCATCAGGCCCCGTCCGCCGGAAACGATGACTTCGGCGGCAGCCACATCAACCTGGTCCTTGCCATCGCGATCACTCAAGACCTCCAGCACTTTGACGAGGATATTCTCTTCCAGCGGAGCGAAGCTGTCGCGGATGATCTCGCCTTTACGGCCAGGCTGGAATTCCGGCATCTGCATGACGTGGGGCCTTACAGTTGCCATCTGCGGGCGGAACTTGTCGCACATGATGGTGGCCATTATGTTGCCGCCGAATGCGGGGCGGGTCTGCATGAGGTTTCGCTTGTCGTCAATCCCCAGGCCGGTACAGTCAGCGGTTAGGCCAGTCCCGACGACGGTTGCCACTGCTCCGGCCAGGTCACGACCCTGGGCGGTGGCTCCCATAAGGATAATTTCCGGCCTGTACTTTTCTATCAGGTGACAAATGGCTTCGGTGTAGGACTGGGTCCGGTAGTGCCGGTAAACTGGCGCATCGAGGATGATCGCTTGATCGGCGCCATGCTCGAATGCTTCGTTGCAGATGTGCTCGATCCCCTGGCCGAGGATGACTGCGCTCAACTCTGCGCCGAGGCTTCTGGCCAGTCCGGCTCCGGCCCCGAGAAGTTCCCAGGAGACCTTGGCGACAATACCTTCGAACTGTTCGATGACGACCCAGACGCCTTGGTAGCTTGCCAGCAGCTGCTGCAGCTTTTGCGTCTCTTCGTCCGGCTCTTCTTCGACAGCCCCCCCCGACTGGCGGGCCAGTTCGTCAAGTATCTGCTGCTCCTCGGGGGTAAAGAAGATCTCAAGCGCCTGCGCCGGGCAGACCTTGATGCACTTCAGGCAGCCGATGCATTTGGCGGCTTCGACCACCGGCTCACCGCTGTCAGTCATGTCGATGCAGTTGACCGGGCAGGAGCTCTGGCAACGGGCGCCGCAGGCGATGCATTTACCCTCGAGAAGCTTTGCTTTGCCGCGAGGTTTTTTGATTGGATTCTTCATTCCTGCCATTTGTTAACCTCTTGTTAGTGAAAAGTGCACGTGACTAACAAAACCCTTGCCTTACTCACAGGGCCAACAGTTCCTTTGCCAATAGTTTCTCCAGAAGCAACCCTGCGGTTCCATCCGGATCACCCAAACCATCGCCGATAATCTCCCCCTGATCGCGCTGGGGGGAGAATATCTTACTGACCCAGGTTGGCGATCCCTTCAGACCAACGGTTTCCACGTCTAGTTTGAGGATCGAGTTATCCCAGACCTTGATCTCCTTATCTTCTGCGGCAAGACGCATTGCAACCACCGGATACCGGGGTCGGTTCAGCTCCCGCACCACGGTGATCATAACCGGCAGGGGCGCTTCTACGATCTCATGACGCCCCTCAAGCTTCCGTCGTACTTTTATCCTTTTGCGTACCAGGTCGACTGATTCGATCCGATCCACCAGGGTTAACTGGCTGAAGCCGAGCCGCGACGCGATACCGGGGCCGACCTGGGCGGTATCGCCATCAATGGTCTGTTTGCCGCAGAAGACGATACCGACCTCTTCCTTCTGTGCCAGGCGCTCGATGGCAGCAGAAAGAACCTTGCTGGTAGCCAAGGTATCTGCTCCCCCGAAGCATCGGTCGGAGAGTAAGATCGCCTCGTCGACGCCGAGAGCACAGGCCTTGCGCAGGGTCGACACGGTGTTTGGCGGCCCCATGGAGAGGGCTACGGTACGCACCCTGTAGCGGTCCTTCAAACGCAGGCTCTCTTCTAAGGCATGGGCGTCATATGGGTTGATGATGAACGGAATCCCGTCCCGGATCAGGGTATTGGTGACCGGGTCGATCTTGACCTGGGTCGTATCTGGGACCTGTTTGATACATGATATGACAAGCATGTACGTTGCTCCCTAATCTGCTGGTATCGTCTCTAGGTAGTCGGGGGACGTCTCCCCCGACGATGAAAGGTGCACACATGGCAGAATGCGCCCCTTACTCTGCCGGCATTTGCCCGTCGGCACCGTGCTTCAGCGCTGCTCCTGCAGATTAAGGAGTTGGGGGATATAGCTGCGCATTGCCTCACGCATCAGTTTGGTAATGGTGGTTCGATCACGCCTGGTCAATTCGTCCAGATACGCTTTCTCCTCATCGCTCACCCTGATGGAGACCACATTGTATTTGGGCTCTTCCTTGTATTTTCCCATGAATCTTTACCCATTCCTGCAACTGCTACGGCCGGTACACCCGCATCAGCGCCTGGGCCATGTCGGCCGGGCTCTGGGCAACGGCAATGCCGCATTCCTCCAGCACGGCAACCTTCTCCGCCGCGGTCCCTTTGCCGCCGGAGATGATCGCTCCCGCATGCCCCATCCTTTTCCCCGGGGGGGCAGTGACCCCGGCGATGTAGGCGGCAACGGGCTTGGTCATGTTCTCTTTGACGAACCGGGCGGCTTCTTCTTCGGCGTTGCCGCCGATCTCGCCGATCATGATGACCGCCTCGGTGTCAGGGTCTTCTTCGAACATCTGCAGACAGTCCAGGTGGCTGGTGCCGTTGACCGGGTCGCCCCCGATGCCGACGCAGGTGGACTGCCCCATTCCCACATTGGTGAGCTGCCAGACCGCTTCGTAGGTGAGGGTACCGCTTCGGGAGACGACCCCGACCTTGCCCGGTTTGTGGATGTACCCCGGCATGATGCCGATCTTGCACTGACCGGGTGTGATGACCCCAGGGCAGTTGGGGCCGACGAGCCGGGTCTTTTTACCCGTCATGTACTGCTTGACCTTGACCATGTCGAGGACGGGAATCCCTTCGGTGATGCAGATGACGAGGTCGAGGCCGGCGTCGACTGCTTCCATGATGGAGTCGGCGGCAAATGGGGGGGGGACGTAGATGACGCTTGCCTGCGCGCCGGTGTGATGGACGGCTTCGCTTACGGTGTTGTAGACGGTGAAGCCGTCGATAGTGGTCCCACCTTTGCCGGGGGTGACCCCGCCGACCATTTGCGTGCCGTATTCCCTCGCTCCCTGGGCATGGAAGAGGCCGGTGGCCCCGAGCCCCTGGGTGATGACTTTCGTGTTCTTGTCGATGAGTATGCTCATTTCCCCTCTCCTTTCACGGCGGCAACGATCTTCTTTGCTGCGTCGGCCATGCCGTCGGCGGCGACGATGTTGAGGCCGCTGTCGGCAAGCATTTTCTTGCCGAGCTCGACGTTGGTACCCTCGAGCCTGACGACAAGCGGGACCTGGAGGGAGACCTGTTTGGCGGCTTCGATGACGCCGGTGGCGATGACGTCGCACTTCATGATGCCGCCGAAGATGTTGACGAGGATCCCTTTGACGTTCCTGTCGGAGAGGATGAGCTTGAAGGCTTCGGTGACCCGTTCTATGGTGGCCCCGCCGCCGACATCGAGGAAGTTGGCCGGCTCGCCGCCGGAGAATTTGATGATGTCCATGGTGGCCATGGCGAGGCCGGCGCCGTTGACGAGGCAGCCGATGTTGCCGCTTAAGGAGACGTAGGAGAGGTCGTGCTGGGAGGCTTCGACCTCGTTGGGGTCTTCTTCGTCGAAGTCGCGCATGTCGGCTATCTGCAGGTGGCGGAACATGGCGTTGTCGTCGAAGCCGAATTTGGCGTCGAGGGCGAGGAGGTCGCCCTCTTTGGTGACGACGAGGGGATTTATCTCAAGCAGCGAGCAGTCGCAAGCGATGAAGGTGGTGTAGAGGGCTTCTAGGACCTTGACCGCCTTGGCGACGAGTTTCCCCTCGAGGCCAAGGCTGAAGGCAAGCTTGCGACACTGGAAGCCGGTGAGCCCGACGAGGGGGTCGACAGCTTCGGTGAAGATCTTCTCTGGGGTCTTCGCTGCCACCTCTTCGATATCCATGCCGCCTTCGGTGGAGGCCATGACGGTGACTTTGCAGGTGGCCCGGTCGACGAGGAGGCTGACATAGAGCTCCCGCCCGATGTTGCAGCCGTTTTCAACGAGGACCCGGGTAACTACCTTCCCGTCGGGGCCGGTCTGATGTGTCCTCAATGTCATGCCGAGCATGTCCCGGGCGGTGAGCCGAACCTCTTCAGAGGTGCGGGCCAGCTTGACGCCGCCACCCTTCCCCCGGCCGCCGGCATGAATCTGGGCTTTTACGACCCATGGGCCGTCACCGAGCCGTTTGGCCCACTCGCGGGCGCTGGCGCCGTTGTAGCAGACGTGCCCGTCGGGGACCGGCACGCCAAATTTTCGTAAAATTGCTTTTGCCTGGTACTCGTGGATGTTCATTACAAAACCTCGTAAGTATAAGTAGTTGTGTCTATTGCTAACCGGATGGCTTGACAGCCAAGGCCAGAACGAACACTAGACGGTTAGGCCACCCTGAATAGTCCTTCGCTGATCCCTCTTGGCGCAACTTGTACTGCCGGAGGGTGCACCCATCGCCCTGACTCGGCATGCAAGTGCCCCATCTTGCGTACTGTTTCATGTAAAACGGGAATAACATCCGACCTGATACGCTCCTGCGACATTCTGAAGGTCGGCGCCACAACAACTAGTGCGCAGTGCTCGTTCTCACCGAATGCGGGAACATCAATTGCAACGGTGGTAATTTCAGGATCCAACGCTCCCACCGATACCCTAACAAGTTCCCAAGTATTTTCGCTTCCCTGGTCACGCAGTACACAACCGATACACGATCGTACTGTGACCTGCTGACGGGAATTGGCGACCGACACTAACAGTGGCAGCCCCGTCGTTTTACGTGCAAAATACACATCTTCATTCAACTGCAACGCAACGTTTTCGAGAACCGGGAAGACGTCTGGAATATCGATGCGGGACAAGGCATTCCGCGCAGCGATAAATGTGTTCATGCCTAAGTAGTATCTTCCCTGCTTGTCCTTATCGAGCATTCCTTGCTGTTCCATCGTTGCAAGCAAACGGAACGTTTTGTTTTTCGTCATGCCGCTCGCAAGTGTCAGCTCGGTAAGGTTCATTTTCCTGTCAGACTCGAACAACAGCGTGACCAAGGACATGGCTTCATCTATGATGTTCAGTCGATACCGCATCTCTTTGTCGGTAGTCATTCTTTCAGCACTCCAATTGATTCGACAAATCCATTCGCACGGAGACTTTGAGGCACATCGCCGGTTACACCGGTTTGTAAGGCGAACGCTTTAAGTGCCGAATTCCTACAACGGGAAGACGGTCGGTATTTTCTGCGCAACCAGCATACTGCCGACGGTTTTCAACCTGCCGCTCATGCTCGCCTGCATTGCATTCATCTTCTTGTTGACAATGGAAAGCCATGTCGTACCGGCCAAGGTAAGGGTTACCGTGGGAGCGGCGTGTGTACCCTCCTGAAGATCACAAGTACCGTCCTTTACGGTCAGGTTCCACTGACCGCCATCATCTCCAGTGAGGTTGAACTGGAATACGGCATTTAAATCTTTGGCTGCATTGGCATCGAAGACGACCGGCATTTTTTCGATTGTTTCCTTCACTGAGGTGTAGGCCATTGTTAATCTCCTTTTTCGTTAATTTTAGATTTAACCGTGCAATTGTTACCATCACGGAAACTTCGCGCATATTCGTATCTTTGCAATGGCTCCGCAGCTATAACGATAGCTTTTGTCAGACAGGCATCCCGGCATTTAGTGCATCCATTACAGTTGCTGTTATCCACTACCTCGACTTTCGCATCAGTCGACTTCTTAAAATTTTTTCTCGGGCAAACATGCAAACATTTGCCGCAGTGCACGCACTTTGCCTGCTTGATACGTACCTTATGACCAGTTGGCCTGATTCCGTGGCTCATATTGCCTCTGCTGCTCCAGCGAACTGGTTGCAGAGGACAGGACATGCCTGCCCTCTGCCAGTCTAATTACCGGTTAGTGATGCCAGATACTCCTGGATATCCTGACCTTCCTTCAATGAACAGATCCTGGGAGACTCTGTCCGAAATTCGCTCTATCTCCTCGCAGCGATACACCTTGCAAAGGAGCCCGCGATTGGTCCAGTTGCCGCACATCTCATCGAGAGTAGCCGGGTCATCGTTGGTAAGGACATTGATGTTGGATTCCCAGGCGCCGCACTGCCAGGGGTCCTCTGCAGGCTGCTCAGGGAACCACCAGCTCGGTTGGGCGATAATCGTTCCCGGGGCGACGTCGAAGCCGATTCGTGCTCTCTGCTTGACCCTCCCGCGCGGAGATTCGAGCCAGCACCAGTCACCATCGGCTATTCCCAACTCACGGGCGGTTTCCAGGTGGATCTGGAAGATCGGCCAGGGGAACATCTCCCTGGTGCCGGTCCCCGGCACCCGATGCTCCGAGTGGAACATCGGCGACCAGCGACCACCCGTTGTCAGGATGATGGGATACTCTTTCGCAAGTTCCGGCGTACTGAATGGAGACTCTGCCGGCTCGCGATAATAAGGGATCGGATTGTAACCAAGCTCTTCAAAAGCACTGGGATAGATTTCGAGTCTGCGCGAGGCTGTCGCGAAGCCGCGTATCTGGCCATCCTTCTCCCGGATCATTTCATGCTTTTTCTCCTGCACGTTGGGAGGGAGGAAACCGGTCTCGCAGAACTCCTCATAACTGATGCCGACCCTCTCCAGCCTGTGGGCAATGACCTCTTCATAGGTTTCCCAAGGCCAGTCATTCTCCTGTCCGAGACGCAGGCCGAGCGCGCGGAAGAAGTCATAGTCCATCCGCCGGTCAGCATGGGGCTGAACCGCCCTGTCGCCGCCAAGATAGATATCTGCCGAATCTTCCACGGTTGAGCAGAGAGGCCGTTCCATCCAGTCGGCAGCCGGCAAAATGTAATCCGCCAAAGCTGCAGTAGGCGTTTTGAAATATTCCAGGACTACAAGAAGATCCAGGCTCCTGAGTGCCTTGTTCACCAGCTTGGAGTTGGGGGACCACATCATCGGATTACCCGACCAGCAGATTGCTGCTTTGACCGGGTACGGATCGCTGTGAAGCATGGCCCGCCAGATCATCGGTGCGGACGACAGAAGCTGGTGCACCTGAGGTCTGGGGATGTCCCACATCTCCCGGTACGGTTTGTCGAGGAGTTCGAAACCTTCCCATCCCATGAACCTGTGGACGTCGCCACCGACCAGCTTCTTGCGTGCCTCGGGAGAAACTTTTTCAGCCAGTTCCAGCTCGCAGTCGCGGACGGGGAAGTTTCCGTTGATGACCGGTCCCGGTTCGGGAATGTAGTCGCCACCGTTGATGTCAAGATTGTTGGTAAACGAGCGGAGCAGCATCTTGGCCATTCCGGCATAGGTAGCGTTCCACCCCTGCTGATCGACCGCGACGCCCCAGCCGATGGTGCTCGGCCCCTGGGTCGCATACATCAGCGCCGACTTGCGAATCTTGTCAACCGGAATGCCGGTGATGTCCGAAACGTATTCCGGCGGGTATTCGTCAATCTTTTCCTTGATGAGAGCGAAGGAGGTCCGGCAGGTGACCTTGGAACCGTCGGCAAGGGTAACTTCGTACTCCCCTTCTAGAGCATTTTTCACCCCGTCGTCACGGTAGCGGTTCTGGCTGGAAAGCCAGATGGCAGGTTTTTGAGACGATTCATCCCACCCGACGAAGTTCTCCCTGTTGCCAGTCGAAATCAGATCTGTTTCCCTAAGCAGAACCCCCTTATCCATGCGAATGAGGAACGGGCCATTTGACCAGTTTGTGAGGAAATCCCTGTCGTAAACACCTTCGTTGAGGATGACGTTGCACCACCCCAGCATCAACGCCAGGTCGGTTCCGGGGCGGATCTGCAGGTACATGTCGGCATGGCGAACCGGATCGATCATCACCGGGTCAATGACGATCAGGTTGGGGCGCTCCTCGTACGGATGTTCATAGGCATCCCTCAGGATCTTGGTCACCCAGCTTTTGGGACTGTAACGCTCGGTAAGCCGTGTCCCCCAGATGACTATGGTTTTTGACTGTGAAATCGTGTGGTTGAAGGCCGTTTCCGTGGTAAAACCGCACATTGCCATGTTGATTGCGTACAGAGCACACCAGCAGATGGTTCCCGGATCGGCGATATTGCCCGGATTCCCCCACAGATTGGTAAAGCGGCTGCGGGCCCAGAGGTGGTCGGAACGGTAAGTCCCCTCGATCGCAGTAAGGGTCTCGGGACCGTACTTTTCCTTGAGCTGGGATAGTTTGGCTGCGATCTCGTCCAGAGCCTGTTCGTAGGGGATCTGCTCCCACTTGTCCTCACCCCGCTCGCCGACCCTCTTCAGAGCGTGGTTGATCCTTTTCGGATGGTAATGGAACTTGATGGCCCGTTCGCCGTTCTCTCCGATCCGCTCACACATGCTGGAAGAGAAGTCGGCTGCATTCGGCTTCATCTTGACGATCACGCCATCTTTCGACCCTATCAGCATGCTGCAATGCGAGTGACAGAAGAAGCAGCGGGACTTGACCCATTTGACTCCGTCATCATCGACATGCCCGTTAAATATGAACTCATCTTCCATCATCTGATTTTCTTCCATATGAGCAGCTCCTTTGAATGTAATTTCTTCCAGTCGGCCAGGTAACTCAAACCAGCATCATCTGCGGATCGGCCAGCATCTCGTTCAAATAGTTCAGAAATTGGGCCGGCGGCGCGCCGTCCATGATCCGGTGATCGAAGGTGAGCGAAACCGGCATGATCGGCCTGATGACGATGGAACCGTCAACCACCGCCGGCCGGTCCACGATGCTGGCGGTTCCGAGTATTGCTGCCTCCGGCTGGTTGATGATCGGAGTCTGAACGTGCCACCAGGGTCCGAAGGTACCGGTATTGGTGATGGTGAAAGTCCCCCCGGCGGTTTCGTCGATGGCGAGCCGCCCGGTACGGGCCCGGTCCGTCAGATCCTTGCGTCGCGTGCTGATCTCCAGAAGCGAGAGCCGGTCGGCGTTGTGGATTACCGGCACCACCAGCGCGTTCTTGCCGTCCTCCATCTGGATCGACACGGCGAACCCGATGTTAACCTCCTCCCATATAAGTATCTCATTCCCGATAAGACTGGAGTTCAGGATGGGGGTCCTTTTTAGGGACTTGGCTGCCGCCATGACGAAGATGTCGGTGAAGGTAATGCTCGGCCCACCCAGCGGTGCCACCTTGGAGTTGATCCGCTCGCGCAGGGCGATCACCTCGGTCATGTCGATTTCGGAGATTACCGAGACCGGGGCGGAGACGCTGTGACTGAGCTGCATGTGGTCCGAGATGACCTTTCGTATACCCTTCAGCGGGACAACTTCCTTGGTTCGCTTGCCACCTACCGCCGCATGTCCGCTGCTGGCTACCGGAACCATCGGCGCTGCCGCGGCTGTCACCGTGTTAGCGGTGGCATCTTTCCCGGCGGCCTCGATGTCCTTCCTGACGATGCGCCCCCCCGGACCGCTGCCGGTAATGCCCTTGGGATCGATCCCCTGCTCTTTCGCCAACCGGCGCGCCAGTGGGGATATCTTCAACCGTTCCCCTAACGCGCATTCCGGCAATTCTTCCCGCGCGACCAGCGGAGGGGTCGGCTCACCAGTTTCAATGGCAGTCGTTACTGCATCAGCTGACTGTGTCGCCGGTACTCCCCCTTTTTCGGCCTGGGCGAATGCTTCCTCGGTTTCCGCGATGTAGCCGACTACAGCGCCACAGGGGAGTTCCTCTCCCACCGAAGCAACAATCACAAGTCTCCCCGCCGTAGGGGCTTCGATTTCATTGGCAACCTTTTCGGTGTCGATCACCAGCACCGGTGCGTCCTTCTCAACCCGGTCGCCATGCCGGTAGCGCCACTCGGCAATGGTTGCTTTCTCCATGGTCATTCCCAATTTGGGGATGAAAAGTTTGGTTATCATTGTTTCCCTCGCAACAATCGTAAATCAGGAATAACTACAGCCCCGCAGCCGTCTCGATCGCCTTGATCACCTGCGGCAACTGGGGAATTACGTATTTCTCCATGGCGGCTCCCGCTATCGGTGAGTTGGCTGCGCAAAGCCGACTGACCGGGGCATCGAGATAGTCGAAAGCCCGCTCAATGATCTGCTGGGCGATCTCCGCCGCCACGCCGCAGCACTCCGTATCCTCATCGATGATTACCACCCGGTTGGTCTTCTTGACCGACTCGATGATGGTGTCGATATCCAACGGCACCAGCGTCCTCGGGTCGATGATCTCCGAGCTGACCTTCCCTTCCAGCTGTTTGGCAGCCTCCAGTGCCAGGTTGACCATGTACGAGGTTGCCACCACCGTCACATCCGTGCCTGCTCTTTTTATCTCCGCCTTCCCGAGCGGGATGATGTACTCCTCGTCAGGAATTTCCTGTTTCATCGGCATGCACTTCTTGTGGAAGAAAAAACATACCGGATTGTTGTCCCTGATCGCGGCCTTCATGAGACCCTTGGCATCGTAGGGGTTGCTAGGAAGTACGAGCTTCAACCCCGGGTTGTGCATGACCATGGCGGCCGGAATCCGTGAGTGTTCCGGACCGTTGCCAAATCCGCCGCCGGCTACCCCCATGAAGACGCACGGCACGCCCACTTCCCCGTTGTGGATGAAGTATTGCTGTGCCGCTTTCATAAGCACTTCGTCAGCTGCGCAATAGATGAAGTCGGCAAAGGTCAGGTCACACACCGGGCGGTACCCTGCCATGGCAGCACCAACAGTGGCACCGGCTATGGCAAGCTCGCTGAGCGGCGCGTCCATCACCCGGTCGCTGCCGAACTTTTGAACCAGCCCCTTGGTAGCGAGAAAAGGGCTCTCCTGGACATTCTCACCGATGACAAAGACCTTATCGTCCCTGGCCATCTCCTCGGCAATAGCCTCGGATATGGCGTTCCAATACATTAGTTCTTTCATTTAGCGCTCCATTCAGGGGGCATAGACCATATGCGGCAGTCTAGCAGGATCAGGGAAAGGACTATCGAAGGAGAACTTCTCTGCGGCAACCGCCTCTTCGTCCGCCTCCCTGGCAATCGTTTCGATCAATGTGGCGGTCAGCACCTTGTCCTTGACGAGTTTTTCCTCGAACAGCTTGATCGGATCCCGTTCCATCCAGGCCGCGATCTCCTCCTTGCTTCTCGGCTCAAAATGGCTTACGTCGGGTCGTCCCTCGGAGTGGGACCGGTAGCGGAAGGTCTTGCATTCGATGAGCGAGGGTCCGCCGCCGTTTCTAGCCAGCTCGACAGCCTTTTCCGTGGCGCGATAGACCGCCAGGATATCCATGCCATCCACGATCTCTGCCGGGACCTTGTACGCCTTGGCCAGGTCGGCCACATTCTCCACCGCAGTGGTGTCGCGGTTGGGGGTGAACCAGGCCATGCCGTTGTTCTCGACCACGAAAACCACCGGAAGCTTCCATGCCGCGCATAGATTGATCGCCTCATGGAACTGCCCGCGCTGGACCCCGCCATCGCCGGAAAAACAGATTGCGATCTGGCCCCTTCCATTCTTCTTGGCGGCCAGACCATACCCGGCACTGAGGACGAATCCGGACCCGATGGTGCCTGCGGAAGAGAGAATGCCCATCTCCTTATCTACAGCGTGGAAACCGGTAATTCCCCCTCCCCATCCGGTTGATTTCCCCATATGCTCGGCGACACAGCTCTTAGGGTCTATTCCCCTAACGATGCTGTAGGGAAGTCCGTGGCCGCGGTGATGGATGAAGAGATAGTCATCATCGCGTACCACGGCGGCGGCGCCGGTGCCGACCGCCTCATGACCATGGGCGCTGTGGTAAAAGGTCAAAAGCTTCCCTTCAGCGGCGAGCCTGATGTTGAGCTGATCGAACTTCCTCGTCCGTATCAGGCTGCGGTATAGATGCAACAAATCCTGCTTGCTCAGTTTTTTCATCCCATTCTCCCTCAGTCGAGTAGTGCCTACCTCGGCGCACAGACCATCAATTCTTCGCAGGGCCAGGTAGTGATCACCTTGTGACCGGTTTCGGTAACGATGATCTGCGATTCGATCCTGGCCCCGTCGGCACCGTCGCCGCAATAGGTCTCCAATGCGAAATGCATCCCGGTCTCTATCTGCGACGGGCAGTCGATGAGCGCCCTGGTGATGAACGGCTTCTCGTGGATGCTGAGGCCAATGCCATGACCGATGCACAGTCCTGCTGCAGCCATCTCGTTCGGGAAGCCCAACTCCTGGGCGGAAGGCCACTTGTTGGCAATGTCGGAAGTGGTGATACCCGGCTTGACCACCTCGATGGAGCGCTGTAGCCAATCGTAGGCCGTTTTGTAAAGGTCCTTCTGCTTCTGGGTAGCCCGGGTAGTGGCGAAGGTGCGGTAATAACAGGTGCCGTAGCCGAGATAATGGCTCATGATGTCTATATAGACCAGTTCACCAGGGCGGATCATCCGATCAGAACAATCGTGGGGATGGGGATTGCTTCTCGGGCCGGAGACGCAGTTCACCCCGGTCATCCGGTCGGCACCGTGGCTTAGCATCCAGCCGTAGATCTCCGCGACAATCTCGGACTCTCTGACGCCGGGCCTGATGAAGTCGACGATGTACTCCCAACAGCCGTCGGCCAGCGAGGCGGATATTTCGATCAGCTTCAGCTCGTCCGGAGATTTGATGACCCTGGCATCCCACATGACGTCCCAGCCGTTGACGATGTTGAGCCCCTTCTCCTTGAGGGCATCCAGGATGTAGAGGTCCACGGTGTCGATACCGATTGCTTCCTTCTCCACCTTGTTGTCAGCCAGCACCTGCTGAATCTTGGTTACGGTCGCTCCCAGCATGAACTTGTTCCCGACCGGGTGGTTGGCGCCGCGCAGCCAGCCTCCGCCGGGCTGTATGTTCTCCCGTTCGAGCCAGGGACAAAGTTCCTTTTTCACTTCAGCCGCTGAGCCAACCTCGAAAAGGACCGGCTTGCCTCCCCTGGGAATGACCGTCCACCGGACATACTTGTCCCGGCTCCAGTCGCCGAGGGCGGTGGAGGTGGCGTAGCGGATGTTATCGGGGTCGAAGCAGATCATCGCCCCTAGGTTCTTCTCCACCAGCTGTTTTTGGATCCTGTCCAGCTTGTATGCCCGCATCGCGTCGAAATCGACGCGGAGTTCAATATCCGTTGCATTAATACCGAGAGTCATCGGAACGCCCCCTTCACCGTCGTATATTCTCCCGGCTCCCGTCACTGACGACGGGAGCCGGAGGTTATGTCACCCTACAGCCCCACGTCCATTGTCTTGATTGCAGCATCGCCGTAGGTGCTCTTGTCGTAATGGTCGAGTCCGGGCTTCATCGCCTGGAGGGCCGGAAGGATGTTGCGCCTCGGAATCGCCGAAGAGCGGCCACCGTCTACTTCAATGGAGACGCCGGTCACGTAGGAAGCATCGTCGGAGGCAAGATACAGTGCGGCATTGGCCACATCCATCGGAGTCGCCATCCGGTGCATCGGCACAGTACCGGCCAGGAATTCCCACATCTCCGGCGGATGGTGACGGAACATGTCGGTCATGACGAAACCGGGAACGACGCAGTTGACACGGACCTCAGGGGCGAGCCAGCCCGCCAGGATGCGGTACAGGGCGTTGACCGCATTTTTGGCGGTCATGTAGTGGGGGTCCGTCGGGGTGGCGGTGCCCGCTGAGCTGGTGGAAGTGAAGATGATCGCACCCTTCGACTTTTGCAGATGCGGGATCGCAAGCTTGGTCAGGAAGAACGGTCCCTTGATGATGCTGTTGTAGGTGACATCCCAAACCTCCTCGGTCACGTCGTCCAACTCGCCGGCAACCCAGTGGATGGCAGCGTTGTGATAGAGGATGTCCAGCTTCCCGAACTCCTTGATGCACGCGTCGATCAGCCCCTGGAGGTCGGAGAGCTTGCCGACGTCTGCCTTGACGGCAATGGCCTTGCCGCCGAGTTCCTTGATCTTTTCCACCACATGATCCGCGGCTTCCTTGTCCTTCTGGTAATTGACCACGACCTCGGCGCCATGAGCCCCGAAGAGGATCGCGGCGGCCCTCCCCATGCCGCGGGAGGCTCCGGTGATGATTGCGGTTTTTCCTACGAGTTTCTTGTCGGTAATCTTCAGATCTTCTGACATGACTATCTCCTTTATGGTTGCTGTAAATTACGTAAACTCTTCTTGCTCGCCGCTTGCGCCGGCCCCCCTATCGTGACCGGTCATCCGCCAGATTGGCCCCTTCCACCACCTTGTAGACCTTGCACGGAAGGGCAGTGTGCGGCCAGGATCCGAAAACCGGATCGCAGAGATCGGGATCGTCCTCGGTCAACACGTTGGTGTTGGATATAAACAAGCCGTGGACGTACGGCTCCTCGCCGGGCATTTCGGGGTACCAGAAGTGGTGCATAGTCTTGACGCAGCTCTGGTCGATGCCAAAGGTGAGTCTGGCGCGCTGCCTGATACGCCCCTTGCGCGTCTCGATCCAGACCCAGTCCCCGTCGGTGATGGGAGGGTCCATCCTGCGGGCAACGTCGGGATGGATGTCCATGATCGGTTCCGGGCACATTTTGCGCAGCGAAGGAACCTCGTAGAACTGGGAGTGGTAGTTCGGGAGGTGCCGGTCGATCCCGATCAAAGTAAGCGGGTACTCGGCGTTCAACTCCGGTTCGTTAATTGGGCCAAGCGCCGGCTCGAAGTACTCCGGGAGCGGATCATAGCGGAGTTCTTCAAGCATCACCGACCAGATTTCAGCTTTGGCCGTAGGGGTCGCGAACCCGTTTCTCAGCTTGTACTGCTCAATGATTGGCGCCGGGTAGTCGAAGCCGACCTTTTCGCCGAACTCGGCGATATCCTTGCAGTCGTACTCCTTGAGCAGCCCCTGGGCGCGCCAGTTGTAGCATTCGGTAAGGTCTTTCCACTGCCAGTCGTGGCCGAAGCCAAGCCGCTCTGCGAGCCCCTTGAACACGTCGTAATCGGAGCGGCGCTCGAACTCCGGCGGCATCACCGCGTCGGTCAGATGGATGAAATTAAAGATGTCGCATGGGGTAGAAGGACCGATCTCGGGGCGCTCGAACCAGTCGGACATGGGGAGGACGTAGTCGCACATTACCGCGGTCGGAGTCATGGTGAATTCGAGGGCGACCGCCAGATCCAGCTTCTTGAATGCCTCGAACACACGCTTGGAGTTGCTGTACTTGACCAGCGGGTTGCTGCCGTTGACGATTATCGCCCTGGTGCGGTCAGGCTTCTCATCGATGATGTCACCCCAGATGATGTGGTGGTGTCCCTGGTTTGAGTACATGGCGTTGGATGCAACCCCCCACTGTTTCTTTTCGTACTTGGCCTTAAGATCAAACCCCTGGAAGGTGAGTGCACGGAACCGGTCCCATCCGGGCTGTTTTTTCTTCTCTTCTTCCGGGAACGCCTCATCAGGGCGTAGTTCCATGTCGTAGATGCTGACCAGCTTGTTCGTGTCGTAGCAGCCGGTAAGGTTCTCGCAGCGGTCGATATTCCCCACAATGGCGCGGATGATGTCGCGGCACCGATACACGCTCGACGAGCCGGGGGCAAAGGCATCATAGGTATGGCCAGGCGTCATGAACATGCTCGGGGTGTTCGTGGCATAGGTTTCACAGGCTCTGACAATCTTGTGGGCCGGGATGTTGGTCACTTCCGACGCCTTTTCCGGCGTCCACTCGTCCACGCGCTCGATGAGCCTGGTCCACACGGTCTTGCACTCGACCTCGCTGCCGTCCTTGAGCTTTACCGTGAAGGCGCCTTCAAGGGCCTTCTCTACCCCGCCCTCAAGATAAACACGCTCTTCGGCATTCCAGATTGACGGAGCGCCGGTCTTGGTATTCCAGACTACAAAGGCATCATTGGGAACGTTATCGACAAGTTCCTCCGCCCGTAAAATCTTGCCGGTGTCGCTACGGACGAGGAATGGGGAGTTCGACCACTCTTCTACAAATTCCTTGTCGTACCACTGATTCTCGATGATCAGCTTGATCCAGCAGAGCCAGAGGGCGATGTCGGTGCCGGGACGTATCTGGAGCCACTGGTCGGCAAAATTGACCGGCGCTGTCGCACGCGGATCGACGACGATCAGCTTCAGACCGAACTTCGACCCCTCTTTGAGGGCATTGTAGAGCTGCGGTACCGTCTCATGGGCATTGCCGACGAGGACGGCCGCCTGGGGGGGGGTGTTGGGATCGGGGAACGGACTTGCGGTCCAGCCGAAGGTATGTTCGGAGGTGATGAACTGGGCGCCATAGCAGATCTGCTCGTTGCCGATCTTGTTGACGGTCCCGAAGCCGACCATCCAACGCCAGGGCACCCAGTTGTTGTCGGAGTGATGGGCGGTACCGGTTGCCGAACAGACGCAATGTGGGCCGTAATTGTCTTTAAGCCCCTGAAGCTTCGCGGCGATCTCGTCCAGCGCCTGATCCCACGAGATCCGCTCCCACTTGTTTTCACCCCGCTTACCGGCTCGCTTCAAAGGATAGTTGATCCGTTTCTCTCCGTAGTGGTACTCGATGCTTGCCTTGCCGTCCTGCGCCAGAAATCCGCGCGGACAGTTGTCGATGCAGATCTTTTCCGGATCGGGCGTCACCTTCACCAATTTCCCGTCCTCGATGTGCGCCTTCACGAAACAGGCCGTGTGCGCACATCCGTAACATGTACTGGTTTTTATTTCCGTCTTCCCCATCTGACAAACCTCCTCGATTTTTCGTTTGACTTCGTGCAAATCTAACCAACAAAAACACCACGACCAATCAACACAGCCTTACATAAAGTCGGAAACACTTTTATTTACCCGCGCTTTTAACTCATTTTTTATACTTATCAGTAAAATAAATAAGTAGACATCGACTGTCAAGATAAAAAAATGTTTTACGACTCATTTTTATTGTCCGAGTCGTCGGTTCGCTGGGGAGGGACGCCTTCTTCGAGTGGCCAAATATGGCCACTCCCCTATATGGCAATACCAAACAATGTTTATTGATATATTTAATGGAGGGAGTTATAGGCAATGAGAGTGCGATGTTTGACACTCAAAAAATACGGAGGGAGTAAACGTCGTTCTTCGGAACAATTCACACCGACATAAACATTGATATGGAGACAGAGATTGCCTATGCAAGGCATCACGAAGCCATCAGCTCACGCAACCTGCGTGAGATTCTCCGTTGTCAGCACCTTTGTCTCAGATAACAGGCTACGGTCGGAACGGGTAATGGCAGTAGGCGATTTTATTGCGGAGATTGTTAAACGTGTAGCGGATGAATGGGGTGGGTAGCGACAAGCGCTTCCTTATTCAGGAATTGTACGGCGGCGCAGCAGACGATACGATTGGAGCCACAACCGGCTTCCGATACCGGAAACCTGGATCGACAGCGAGCTCTTCGGTCATGAGAGAGGGGCGTTAATCGGTGCGATCGCCGAAAGCCGGGAGCGGTTTGAGCGGACCGATGGCGGAACCAGAACTCCAGCTGAACGCTCAGGTACAGCTTCCTGTGTGAATCGGCATGCAAAAATGACCCACCTATAGCCTAAATCGGCGTCCAAATTGACCCACCCCTTCAGCTTCCTCCATACTCTTCGGACTTATCGGAGAGAGGAGACTCGAAAGGAGATGCTGAAG
>Ga0209725_1000076_pt1 | contig 55512 bp, 54 predicted proteins | sample I18A1metaG_FD_184145 | JGI IMG/M metagenome (GOLD analysis project Ga0209725, IMG submission 184145) | Lake sediment bacterial and archeal communities from Gulf of Boni, Indonesia to study Microbial Dark Matter (Phase II) - ​I18A1 metaG... | ecosystem: Environmental > Aquatic > Freshwater > Lake...
TTATAATAGGAATTATAATCTCGATACATTTATATGGATAACAATGCGACATAAATTATATTGGTTTGACGATGAAACATGACTCCTCAGAGTCAAAGTGGCTTTTGCTTTCTAGGGCAGTCCGCATGCATACATGCATGTGATTATTCATCGGTGCCTTCTTATGTCTCGCCCTAGAGTGGTCTTGTTTGTCGATATCTTCCCTCCCAGCATGGGGGGTGGTGCAACGCGTGCATTGTGTATAGCGCAGAGCCTATCCGCATTAGAATGTGATGTTACTGTTGCCACTACTTCTTGCACTTATCCCGTTGGAAAGTCAGTTTTAGCTTTAAGGTCAAGTAAAGAACGGCAGAACAATGTTGAAGTGGTAAGAGTGCCATCGCTTAACTTGCCTTTTAAAGGGTTACTAAACAGAATATTGAACTATTTGTCTTCTAGCCTTTTTCTTTTGGCGATGGCTCCTAAGCTAAAGAAGGTTGACCTAATATTCTCGGCAGGTATGCACCCCTTCACGGACCTTGCAGCCTATTTTGTCAAACTGATTAATCCTAAATCCCGTCTTGTGATTGATATTTCCGATCTGTTTCCAGAGATGTCACTATTTAGAATTGTAAATCATGCTATTAACAAGATTCTTCTATGGCTGTCCGACTCTATCACGGTTCATAATGAGCGAATAAAAGAAGTTCTCGTGTGGCGATATAAGTACCATAAGAAAATGGTAGTCGTGTACAATGCTGTCGATACTAATGTGTTTCGACCGAATTATCTATTACGAAGGAAGAAGGAGGTTCTGAGTGCACTTTGCGGTCGACCTTTAGTGAATAGTCTTGTAGTATGTTATTTTGGAGTTTTTGGTTCCACTAAAGGTCTCGATAACATATTGAGAGCCGCAGCGGTTCTTCAAGATGGCTTGAATGACATGGTATTCTGTATAATAGGTGAGGGCGAAGAGAAGCGGCAGCTGCAACAATTGGCCTTTAATCTCAAGAACGTTTTCTTGCTTCCGAAAAATCCGTGGAACTATCCGCTACCGCGAGATAAAATCGTACAGATTGCTACTGAGGCAGATATTGGATTGGCTCCATTAGTGTCAACTGATCATCTCGTAGTTTACGTGAACTTGCCATCAAAAGCTGCGGAATTTCTATCTAGTGGTGTACCAATTTTTGCTGCAAAAGGTAGCTTTGTTGGGCACCTTGTTTCTGAACGGGATGCTGGTTACGAAGTAGAATTTAGCAATATTGAAGATATATGCAATATTCTGCGATGCGCTTATACTCACAGAGACGAATTGGCAAAGAAATCGGTAAACGCTAGATCCTTAGCCCTCAATGTTTTCTCGCTTGAAGCAGTTCAAAAATCTCTAATGACACTAATTCAACAGTAAATTTTGCAAGGATAAAGCTGAGTTTACAACCACCTAATAGCTGACTCTACGCCGCTTGTAGACCTCTACGACTTGGAGGCTGAATGGGGCTTCACCCGTAAGGGACCTTTCAAAGGGTTTAAGCTTCACACAGTGGTCAACCAGTTGGGGTTGCCCTTGAAGGCTGTGGTTACGCTTGGACAGACATGACTCATCGCTACTCCAAAGCCTCCTAGACGATTTGGAAGCCGAATACGTCTTGGCTGATGCAGGCTACGACTCCGAAAGCTACCTCAAGGCTGTTAAGGCCATGGGTGCTGAACCTGTCATAGCTCCCAACCCTAGGAGAGGTGGAAAGAGAAGGAGGCTTAAGCGTGGCGAGCTCCTCAAAGCCAAACGTTACCTTGTGGAACAGTTCAACGGACTAATCAAAAACCATGTCTTAAAGGGATGCTTGACAAAGCCTAAAGGCATAACCAGCTATAATGTAATTCGTCAATTCTCTGATGTGCCTAGCATTATAACGGCTAAGAGTGCAGGATATGCTCGGATTAACTCCAGCTTCCTGTAATTTGCGGTACCCTGCAAGCGCCCTACTAAACGTGCCACGTCCTGCCATGTCAACTCTAGCGTCATTATGGAATCGTCTAGGTCCGTCGATGGATACAGATACGCGAGTTTTAGTTTCCAAAACAACATTAATTGTTTCGTCATCCACGCTCTCATCCGCATTGATAATCGTTAGGTCGGGGACCTTGTCCTTCCTGCTAACTATTACGAGGGATTGAGGATAACCGTGAATTCACCCGAGTTGAACTTGGAGCAGACTTCGATAATGCCGATGGCTTCATAGGGCGGAGCATCGGAGAGTCATCTGCACAATAATGCCGTAGGTATTGGCGATTTGTTCCTGTTCTTCGGATGGTTCAAAAAGACAAAAAGAGAAAATGGCAGGATCGTCTTCGATCACGCCAATGATCCTGCGGGTAAGAATGTGATTTTCGGTTACCTCCAAATTGGCCAAGTGTAGCAGTATTTTTTGGTTACAGAAGAGAAAAACACAAGGAAAGAAAAAAAGGTTATTGTGTGGACCGTTTGGTCTCCATGGGTTTCTCCTTTTGGTTCCTCACCTAATCTTAATAAAAGCTAAAATGGAAGCATAGCGCATGTGCGCGCATCTTCTGACTATTCTAAACACGCTATTCTTTTATGGATAATACTTCATAGCTCTTAATGGTTGAAAAATATGAATATGGCACTCATATCTTAAGGTATTTACTAAGCCAACGACTAATTAAGGCGCAAGCAGTATGTTCAAAAAATGATGAGGGCTAAGACAAATGAAGTATGATCGAAAATTTTATGAGAAACAAGTTGCAATTCCTACGCCTTGCTGGCAAGCTCGGGGTTCGAGAATACTTCAGGAGCTTGATCTCACACCAAATGACTCTGTTTTAGACGCTGGTTGTGGGGTGGGCTATTATCTTCACAAAATCAGCCCTCTAGTTAGCGGAGTATGCGTAGGAGTTGATTTGTCCAGTAAGGCGGTAAGACTGGCAAATAAGCAAAGAACTAATGGAAATACTACATGGATTCTTGGATCAATCGAGCATCTCCCCTTTAGGGACGAAGTTTTTTCAAGGATCTTATGTGACAATGTTATCGAACATGTTCCAAAATATAGAGACGCAATATTTGAGGTGGCGCGAGTCCTCAAGACCGATGGAAAACTTTTGATGACCACTCCAAACAAGCAGATGTACTTCCCGTTTGAGGTGATTGTTGGATGGTGGATTGATCCAAAAGCTGGGCATTTATGGCGCTTCAGTTATGGGGCATTGAAGCACTTTCTAGAAGAAGCAGGTCTAAGTGTCGACAAAGTTCATTACCATGATCATATTTTCGGAATTCTACATCTTGCGATTAGCTATGCGATCTCTAAGATGCACACCGAGCCTTATGATCAAAGAGTTTGGCAGCGTGCGGCGCACCTTTTAAATATTTTAAATATGTTGAATGAGCGCTTTAATAACCCTAGGCTTGTCCATTTTCACCTCATAGCTACTAAGCATGAGATCTAATTAAGTTCACATTTACTTTAAAATCGTTGTTGGTTTACGCATAACGTTGCTGGAATTTCTTTCTAGGTAAAGGTTTGCCTTCTATCAACTTTGATACCTACTGTATGCTGGTTTTGCCTTTAAGTCAACCGTTACCAACCCGAAGAAATCCTCTGTGCTTGTTGGGTATCCAAAGACGTTCGTCGCATCACCTAGCCCAAGAAGACCGCGATGGTGACAGCTGGACTCATAAGTCTCAACGCAACGCCCATGAATGCTCTACTCCAAAGCGAAACAAGCCTAAAAGCCGTGAGCCAGTACTGGACTTAGGCCAAGAACAGAAAAATGGTGAATTCGGGCTAAATCCAGACTGCTCATGATCGTGTATAGAATGCAAGCCGTCAAATTTAAGTTGTGCACATCTCTCTATGCATATTAAGCACATCGCGATTAAATGCGCCTATTTCGACACCACATCATTCTTTTTTTTTAATGCAAGATTATAAATATGTAGCATTACACACAATCGAAAGGATGGTAAATGCACACAAAAACCGGATTAAACCTTTGAAAACCTCTTGAGGGTGTCAAATGGATAAGAAGCTATTCACAATTGGGGAACGCCGTTATTTTGCTGGTTATGTCATTACAGCAAGCGCTCTGATGATACTGATTGTGCTGTTGCAATACCTTAAATATAGGCTGTTTGGAACGAGGCTTCTGATGGGATGGGATACTCCTGCATACGTTTGGATGGCAAAGTATGAATATTCGTCAAGGGGAAGAGGATAGAGATTGTTGAGGGGTTGAGTTTTGTGGAAAGAACTATCATTCTAAACGTTAAGTGGGGGAAAGAAAAAACATGGAAAAGACTTTTGCGTATTGAAAGAGTAATTAGTATCCTATACGAGACGCTTACAAAACCTCTTAGTAAATACGCTACAAAAATTATTACTCGTTTACCGTTCTCTAACTTCTTTTTTCGTCCATTATTCTTAAATGAGATTTACATGGCTTTAGGGCTATGGGAGCCTTATGTGCGTAGAAATCTGTCTCTGAATAAAGGTGATGTATTTGTCGATATAGGTGCTCATATAGGTTTATATACCGTGTATGCGTCTCAAAAGGTCGGGAAAAATGGGTTAGTCATCGCAATAGAACCTGACAGGCGAAATTTGGCAGTCTTACACAAAAATTTGGAAGCAATAAAAACAAATAATGTGCTTGTGTATGAAGCAGCCGTAGGTTTTAATGGTTTTCTTTACTTAAGTCCGCAAAAGAATCCCCTATTCACTAAAACTTCAAAAAGTATGGGTGCAAGTGAGCAGAATAGGGTTCCCAGCATAAGTTTAGACAGCCTCTTGGAAGAAGTAGAAACTAAGGAATATGAATCTCATTCCATAGTGATAAAAGTAGATGTAGAGGGAGGAGAATTAGACGTGATCAAAGGGGGAATATTGTTTCTAAACTATTTATCGCCAATTCTGATTGTTGAAACCTGGAACCCTGATGAATTGAAGAGAGTTCTAGAAAAGCTAGGATACGTTTGTAATCAACTACTCGCACCCTACTACATTTGTCATAAAAAAGGAGCAAGTGGTCAGGCTGGGGGAGTGCATGAATGCAAAGGGAAAAAGTCAGGTTGAAAAATCATAAATCTTTTGAGACAAATGGGAATGAACGTCGCTTCTTTTTCACTTGCGTAATTGTCGCTAGTGCTCTGACGATAATAATTATTCTCATTCAATCTTATAGACATAAGATATTCGGAACTAATTTAATGTTGGGATGGGATACTCCTGCGTATGTTTGGGTGGCGAAGTATGTTATAGCCAAAGGTCCAATAAATATGGCTTATGCATGGAATTACCCTAGCTTATATGTACAACTATTAGCGTTCTTCGGCTACTTAACTGGAAATGTAGTAATAATTGAAAGGACGTTACCTATACTTTTTTGCATACTTTTAATCTATGCAAATTCGGAATTAACGTATAGAATCACGAAACATGTTTATATCGCTGGTTTAGCAGCCTTCCTCACCGTGCTTTCAGCAAACGTCTTGCTGATTTTATCCAGTCTTCACAGGAATCTTATGGCATTGTCGTTGAGTTTTATAGTGCTTTTATTGGTCCCAAATCTTCTTGATGAGGAAAAAAGGATTCTGAAAAAGAAATTGGCATCTCTCATTCTTATTCTGCTTGTAATAGCTGCCACGCAGTTCGAAACCTATTTTGTCTTGGTCTTATCTTTACTGCTGTATGGATTTTTAACTAAGAATTTGAAGAATTTGATAATGCTCACTTCTTCTTGCACGATTCCAATTGCGATCTTAGTATTGCTATTTCCAGCATACTTTTTCCAGTATATAAGTACGATAGTTGTTTTTGAACGTGAGCTAACCATTGGTGAAGTACTCATGTGGACTGGGGGCTCATGGGTGCTTCTCGGATTTTTGATCATAGGAAGTTACTTCTTTTACAAGTCAAAACTGCGAAACTACAAACTGGTTTCGCTCATTTTTTCATGGTGTCTCACGATTCTGCTTATAGTAGCTTCAATTGGTATAAAACTTGCTCCATTCTCAAACGAGTTTGCTTATCGTTCCTTGCTCCTTATGCCTGTTCCAATCCTCCTTGCTTTAGCCACTTCAGGTTGCAACGATTTTTTAAATCATTGGCAATCAAAACAATCATCATTATCCGCAAAGAAAAAGCGTTCAATCGGCCGACTATTAATATCCCTTATTGCGTTATGTTTGATAGTAAGCTCTGCACCAGTAGCAGTTCGATATGCAAGCGAGTTTTTGACTCCCTATATCCCACGTTCCGGATACGAAAAAATCATAATGGTTAAAGACTACCTTGCGGATAATCCTTCACCAACTCCGGTTTTTGTGTTCCGTGGTGATCCACCAGTTTGGTATGTGGGTCTATATAGAAACTATTTGGGGGCAGAGATAGGTGAGCATTTTGCTTATTATGGAGAGGTTGAAAATCTGTTTCGCTTGCTCCCTTCAGAATCAAAGATTAAATACGATTTTTACTTATCTCAGGTTGAAAAATACTACATAACCTTTTATTTTAACGAAATGTTGGGAAATTTTAGCGGTCCACCACCTCCTATGTTCATTCATGATTCGTATATAACTAATGTAACAGAGTTGATGTCTCATCCCATAGTCATCATCACTCCAGAATTCTACAATCAAGAGATACCCTACTGCATCAACCCCTTCTACATAGGCGACGGAATCTATGTCATTCCACCAAACTCACAAATCGATTTCACTAAAATTTCATATGGACCCGAAATAACGGTCATGAGAGACAATATACCATTCAAGATAAACTGCACATATCTACACATTGACCCAGAAGACCCGTCAATAGTCTATGTCAGCGTAAACGCCTCCCACGGATACGCATCCTACAACTTCACTAATTTCCCATCCAACTGGGTTTTCCAGAGAATTGAACAAGGCGGCGACATAAGCTTCCCTGAGGTGGATCCAAGACGAGTCAACGGCACCAAAGCCTCTAGTGGAAATGACCCAGCGGATTCAATGGTAGATTGGAGTTCGCCGTGGCCGGAGCAGGATGCAACTTTAGAGATTGACACATCCACTAAGAAAGAGGGGTACGCGAGCCTACAGATTACTGGCAAAACGGATTCATTGGGTTGCCTCAGCGTCAGGTATGATACTCCTGGAGCGTGGAATCTTGCTGGATACTCTTCAATCAGTGTGTGGGTGAGATGCAACGAGTCTGCGCTGTTCTCTATAACCCTCGTTGATTGTTACGGAGGTTCCAGAACTTTCTGGGCTATAGAAGCTGGAGATGGTTCAGCATCTACGGGTTGGAAGAGATTCGTCGTAAACCTTACAGATTATACTTCTCAAACGCCTGGGTTCAGCATTAACTCGGTTGATCATATCAGCTTGTTTGTTTATTCAGCTGTGGGGAAGAGTTTGTCTTTCTGGATCGATGACTTGACGGTTGACACATCTGTCGCCTTAGAGAAGACTATCTATAAAGACCGCGTTCCAGTTGATGAAACAGTAGTTGCCTATTTTTACACTCGCATAGAAGACAAGTAACTCATTGCGCTACATGTGCATGTAGCCTTTAGGATCGATGACTTGGCTATTGACACGCTTTTCAACCTCGGTGTATACGCTGTGCGTATGTTGTAGGTAGGCTGCAGCCATTATGAAAATTGTTGTTGTGGCTATGAAGACATATATTAGGCTTCGGATATTTTGCGTGTGCATTCATTGTAATCGATATGATTGAGTTAAACTCGATCATTCTATGCAAAACGCAGATACATTTGCGGCAGGTTTTAGGTGCGACTGTATTTTTGATGTCGCTTCTTTCTTGTGCGTCTCTTTGACAATTTATAAGCTAGGCAAGCGATTGCTACGGTTGCCGTCAACCCTAATGCCACCTTAGTGATAGTGTCCATGGAATTTGCCTTTGGCTCGAGGTATGTGAAGACCAGTTGTGGACTGTACTCGAGCATTTCCTGGGTTTTTTGATCTTTTGAGGCGTAAAGTGAGCGTGCCATTCCTTCGAGTGGGTCTTCAACCTCTAAAGTCAACGTTATTTTTTCATAGTTTTTTTCCATTGCTTTGCGAACGAAATTAGTTACCTTCCACTCATACCAAGAGTCTATAGAGATAACTTCGACAACGCTTTCCGGGTCGGTTCTGAAGAATCCGCCGAATATAACAAAGGTTACGTTTTCTTCATTCCAAGTGTTGTTTGCACACCAGTGCACACCAACGACGTGGGGAGAAGCAACAGAGAAGCAGTAGAGCCGCAACTTTATTTCAGAAGAAGCGTTAAGAACGTGTGAAACTTTTGAAAGGTCAAACATTAACGCAGCAATAGAAAATCCATTTGCATAATCTGAAACTTCTAAATAGTCTCTTTCCCCATAGTTAGAGCTAACTGAAAAACCGTCGACGTATGTGTCTGCTAGAGGCATAATAGCTTCAGGTTTCGAAGCGCTTGTAATAAAAGATGAGGAAACGAAGAGTATAAGAAGAATTGTGGGCACCAGAATTTTGTGCATCATGCTACATCGTGTCAAACTTGTACTTGCCCTTATTAAGAGTTTTTCGGGCTGTGCAAGGTTATTCTTTTCCGATTCTTCTTATGAGATTGATAAGTGCGTTTTTCAACGATGCATACAAAAACATAGACTTACGTAAAACATAGGAGACATAGAAGAAATAGGGAAGGTTAGGTTTGTTGTCTAGGTTTAGGTTTTCGTAATGAAGAGTATATACGCGTACGCGCGAAGTAAATCGTTGTTGCGATAAAGACTACTGTCATTTCAATAAAGACGTACATCAAGTTAAGGCTGCTAGCTATTTCGCCTGCAAATTCGTACTTTGACTTTAGTTCATTGAAACTAGACTGTAGAGATGTATAGTTAGAGAGAAGGCTATAGTAAGTAAAGTTCAGAGAATCATAACTTGTTTGCAGATTGTTATGGTCGTTTTGTAATGAATCGAAACTCGACTGAAGTGAGTTACGGTTTGCTAGCAATTCTTCATAGTTCGTTAGAAGAGTATTATAATTGTTCTCAAGAATGCTATAATTTGCTTGTAAGTTGTTGTAGTTATTTTCCAAATCGTCATAGCCTGTTTGAAGAGAGTTATAGTCTGCCAGCAGTTGATTATAGTCTGTCTGAAGAGTGTTGTAACTACTTAGCAATGAACTATAGTTTGCTAGCAATTCATTGTAATTAGTTTGTAACAAGTCATAGTTTGCAAGTAATTGATTGTATGCTACCTGAAGGTCTTCATAGGGTTTGTTTCTTAAGTAAGTGACTCTAAATACGCCATCATTAGACTGACTCTGCCACGATGACTCACGCCAAACCTTCCAAGAGCAAGATGTCTGACTGTATATTAAACCGGGGTCCACACCCTCTGGGATGTCCACATTAAAGTATTGGTCTTCAACTACGCCAGAAGACAAGTCTACATTGTAAAAGGCATAGAAAGAATTGAACCATCCTAAATAGCCTTCAGACTTGGAACCATAAATCCTGAAGCGTATGGTGACCTCTTGAAGGTCCTCTCTTGCCTCAACTCTTACTCTTATAGTCATTGTTTCGTTGGGATATGCTTGATAAGGGGCATAGACTTCGACATTCAGACCTTCCCAAAAGAAAGTCCAAACAAGTCTCGTTTCAGTAGCATTAACAGAGGATACAATAAAAGATAGAAGAAACATTAAAGTCAGAAACGCAATTATTCTTTTCAAGATATCATCTCCATTTCATTTGTGACAATACCTATTTCGGTCAGTGGCTAATTAAAAATTGCGGAATGTACACGTTTCATGGCTATCATCTTTGTATGCAGTCTCACATTTCTGTCAACAATATTGGAAGATGCAAGGAACTTCCTTGACAACTGCGTGCATTTAGAAGGTGGAAAAGTCGATCAACTAGGAAAACTTGAATGGAGATTGAATGAGCGTAAGTGAATATACGCGCGCACATCTTGTGTCATGCCACTGGACTAGAAGCTAAAAAAGAAGATGTGTTGCCCAAGCGAATGCTCTAATCGGATATCTCATACTACTATGTTTTTTGGGTTCTTGACTCGAGATATCCCATGTCCAACTGTCCTTATTGTAAGACCAAGGATCTTCTGGTCTTAATCGTTTGTTCCGTGAAACTTGATGATCTCTCTTCTTTTGGCACTATACCATATCTTGCTGCACAATTTGAGCATCTTAATTTGCAACTATTGCTATAAGTGATAGAGACTACTAAACTGCCTACATCGAACTTCTCTGCACAATCATAACATTTGAGAAGCTTTTGGTTTTTGGAGATTCTAGTAAATATACGTTTTGTTATCCTGTAGACTTTTAGCATATGTTCACCATGTGCACACTAATAAAAACAAGCAAACTAGGAAAAATGCCTTAAGTGTAACTAGTTGGTAGCAAAATGTGCAACCTTACCTTTTTCGTTAAATATTTTGAGTGTAACCGACTGATAGCAAAATATGAAACCTTGTTTTTACATTGAAAAATCTTTTTATCCTTGAAGTTCTAACTAAGATCTGGGGCTCTCTGGTTGAGGCGAAAGAATGCCATTGCAGTTCTTTACCTTATCCTAACGTTTGTAATGGTAGCCTTTTTTCCCCTTATTCAAGAAAGTTCATTATTGAAAGCCTACGTATTGGTGATATATGGCGCTGCATTCATGTTTCTCACTGTTGGGATAATAACCTACTTAATGATATTCCCTGAAATTGTGCTTGAAAAAGATCAGAAACTCAACCCCCCCGAAGAAGGATTTGTAGATCAGTTTGAGGATGTCATGAAAGTTTTGCGTGAAGATGAGAGGAAAGTTTGTATGGCACTTTTGAAAGAGGGCGGAACCGCATTACAAAAGAATGTAAGGTGGGTAACGGGGCTGTCAAAAGTGAAAACTTATAGAGTAGTATCGAGGTTGGCTAGTCGAGGAGTCATTGCAGTAGAAAAGAATGGCAAAGAAAATAGGCTATTGTTAGCCCCTTGGCTATATAAGAATAGTGCGAACAAGAACCCCCAACAGTCCGAAGCTTTGAATAGCATTCAGCAACCACAGAACAGTCCAAAACCTCGTCACAATGAGTAAAACAACCACACGAATATATGTGCACAGTACCTCAAACAAGCCCTTAACCTAACCCTAAAAAGTTCCTATAAAACAAGGTGGCATAATCCTAAACGATGGCATGTACCTGTGGCACATTTATGCTGAATATGTGCAGAATAATGATGCGCATGGAATAGATGAGACGGCTACGATATTGCGCACATTTGATAAAATATGAATCGCGTATAATATCCTACATATCTGCTAACTTCACGATTGAGTTTCAGAGATTTCTTCGAAGTATGGACAATAGAACTCTATTCCGTTTGCGTGATGATGATTAACCAATAGTTCATAATAGATTCTTACATCGCTAAACACTTGTTCGCTTGTTGCGTTGACATGGATCGAGTATTCCTCAGACATGAACGACTCTCGGTTATCAAGAAGATCAATTGATAGCGTGAAGTCAGCATCTGTGTAACCTGAGTTGAACAGTGTATAATTTAGCAGTACATATTCGTGTTCCCAATTTACAACTACGACTTTCCATTGATAGCTGACCAAATGAACCAGAGGTTTTTTTAGGTATTCCAACTCGGCAATTTGCGAGGTAAGTTCTATCAAGTTAAAGGCACACCACACATTCAAACAGATAGAAACTCCTAATGTACATATTAAGGCAGCCATAATTGCATGTTTTTTTGTTATGTTCACTCTTCTTTTCACATCCTTCAATGTTAATCACATCGTAAACTTTTTAACTTTTTAATTCTTTGCTAATTTTTCATGCGTGACCCTCTACGATCTGGTTGAAACTTACTGCATAGTCATGCCCACGCGCATGCGCACATGCGAGGTGATTATTGTTGCTTTTGCTGGAAAATGGTGTGGATAGAAGTTTTTTATGGAGTTTAGTTCTAGTTTTATTCTAAATACAGACTTGAACATGGAAAGACTTTTAAAGGTTTTCTTTGAACATATTGTTTACGCATTATATGCGTTTAGTAAAAAAAAGAGGAATAAGAAATGAAAATGTCAAAGAATATATTGTTGGCGATCGCATTAATCTTAACGACGTTCTTGGCTACGTTTGCTATTTTAGGGCAAACTGCTTTTTCTACGCAGTACATAAATGTGGATAACTACTGTTGGATTGAAGGAGTGCTTCACAATGACACTTACACGTTGTATCCGTATGCTCAAGAGAGTATGGACATAGGGTTTTCAAAGTACGGTGAAATGATCGGCTATAACGAAGCCACACATATAGGGCTTGGGCTACAATATCCTGGGTATTCAGGTGCAGGCAATACTTACGATCAGAAACTAGCGACTTCTATTGATCCTTTCTGCAACGAAAAGATAGGCGTTGACTGGTGGATGAACGGATGGTTCATAGACATAAAGTATACTCCACTAGGTGGAGAAGAAAATAGGGAGATTTGGGCTTTCGCTATGTTTAGTGATGGTTCTCAGCATGGAGGCGACTGGATAGTGATGCCTTCTGTGGCTGAGAGTTCCACAGCTAGACCCTTATGGCAAGAGAATCCACCTTACGCTAATCCTTCTTCCTCTGCATACTCGGGAATAGTTACTCCTATACCGGATAGTGGTGGAAGGAAGACCAATGGCTACTGTGAGACAGATCCCATGGAGATCATCTATAACGGACCGAGAAGATTTGTAGCTATTTGCAGAACAAAGATCAGTGACGTAGGTGCTGCTGCGGATCTGGTTGACCTAACTTTTACATTCATTTACAACAAAGCAGAGAAGAATGTCATCATACTTAAGGACATTAAGCGGTTATACGCGAAAAGTGATATGAATATACAGTTTGGCAACCGTGGCGAGTGGGACCTCGGCATCTATCCTGCAACTGACTCCTATATACACTGGTACACTGATGAACCAGTCGAATATTGGGACCAGGATGGTCTTGGAACAATTACTCTCCCTGAAGAAAAGGACTCTTTTGAATTCTTCAAAGACTTTTTCTTACTCTACAAGTATCCGAAGAAGTGGTGGGACACAGTACCTTCTAGCGAGATACCAACCTCTGTCTGTGACGAATGGACAGAATCTATGAGGGCATTCCCAGGTGGTCGTTATACAAACGACATATCATGGAATGAGACGCAACCTACTTGCTACGGTAGCGATTGGCACTATGATAAAACTATAAAGGAACACTCATACGCTGTGGCTCAGGTAATAACCAAAGCAGGTGACTATGTGGGCGCCTTGGCCGTTTGGCCTCACCCAGAGTTCTGGGCTGCTCACAACCTTTACTACCCGCCAAAACGCACTACGACTGCAGGTGGAGGGAACAACCCATCCTCTCTATCACTTATGCTTACACCAATATCAAGGCTGCTTGAATGGCACAAATGGACTGTGACTGAGGACCCAACAAGCCCCTCATATCCAAACGGCTATTTAGCCGACAGAGACGACGTATGGGTTACAATGGACGATGTAGTATATGCGACGGGTGGCACAAAAGAACCAATCATTCCGTTCACGATCTATGAACACGACTTCAGGCTAAAATCGGATGTACCTTCGTACAGGATAGTATCAGTTTACATGTTGACCGATAGGCACGATGCTGATGACAGAGATGCATTGAGGACACCGAATACTGAAGGTTGGTCCAATGGCTACAACAAGATTGACAGGGAAATCCAGTATCAACTTGACGAAATCTTTAACCCATGGGACATCTACGATGCAATGCACAAAAACACAAAGAGCTGGGTAGAATTCTATAACAAAGGTGTTGATGATCCAACTACTCCTTGGACGTCAGAAAACATTAAAGCTTGGGATGGCGTAAAATACTATTGCATCCAACTTGACTCTGAAAGAGAAATAGAGTCTGGCTTACGGATTCCTAGCCTACCAGTCTATCCGGGAACTGAGCCTGGAGTTCGTCCGACCGATTGGGACAATATGCATGGTCTTTGCTGGGACGCATACTGTGCCGACACTGAGAGGGTTCTCGTAGACACAGGCTCTGGATATGAGTTAATTCAAAGAGCAGTAGGTTTTGGCATTCTCACCAAGCCGGCGAATTATAAGCCTAGTTCTCTTTACAGCTACAACTTCCTCGATCCCGTTCCATCCAAAACGCGCCATTACTACACAATTAACATGACTACAGGAAGAATATGCTTCTACAAGTATAACTCGGCTATAGGGGTTTTTGAGGCATGGTATCTGCCCACAGGTTCTATGGTTAAGGTTCTATGGTCAAGTGAACATGAAGCAACAACTGCTGAACAGTGGGACGAAAACGACTTACTATATCCAATCAACAATGAGACCTTCCAATTCCCACTACACCACGACATAATTGCTGAGTACAAGCCTTATACAGAAGTGTTCCTAATTGAACAACCACCCGAGCGTCTCTTAGAAGGACAACGCGCGACCGCATACTATGCCTTTGTCGCTGGTCCTGTGGGCAAAGCTAACATAACAGTCTATAACGTTCCCTTCTGCACGGAAGTTGACGTGAAGTACTGGGACAACGCAACGGATATATGGAGGGAAGAGAAATTCCACAAAAGCGTAAGTGGCACAGGCACTCAGCAGTTCAACTTAACGTATGCATCAAACTACACTGAGAAAGTGTGGATTCACAGCGAGAAGGCTCTATTAGGCGGAGACTATGTCTTCAACAACGCAAGCAAAACCTTGTATATGCAAGATCCAGTATCGGACGGACAATGGCTCCTAGTCAACTACACCGTCAGCGGCGTCAGCTATGCAAACTTCTTCCTCGGCGACGGATCAACAACAGAGTTCACACTAGAAGAATATCCTGACGTAGGCAGCCTAAACGTGTCCAACACAGAAATACTACAACAGATAGTGAATTATACCGCTTCTGAGGTATCACTAGGAATCAGAGTTCCAAAAGAAGACTGCTACTGGAAGACAGGCGGCGGCACCTATGAGAACGGAACATGGGAAAAATTCGGCGACTGGGAAGAAAGAGAATGGATACACGTAACTGAAAACAAGACTAGGGGCAACTGGATAATACGCGAAACAAGCACCTGCGACGAACTAGTCATGGATCAACCACCACTCAACGATACACAGACACCTTTAGGCTGGCCTGGACAAGAGCTTAAAATAGTCTTTAAAGTTCCAAGCGGACGCTGGGAATGGGGCATAGTTGGAAAACCAGCAGCATCCGTAGACTCACTTGGCAACACAATGGTCGTTGCAGCCTTCAAGAACAAACTAATAGAATTCGGACTCGGCGGCCTAGACGTACAAGACGTTACCTTTGGACCGAGAATCCCATCGCTGATAAGCGAGTCCGTTAGCCCAGACAGCATTGGCAGATATCACCTACACGACGACTGGTGCTATTCACGCACCGGCGACCCCGAGGCCATGGACACATCGTGGCCAATATCAAGCTCCAACATAATCAGCGTAGGCGGAACAGCCGTCAACAAAGTAACATTATACTTCAACGATTTCGCAGAGGCACTAGTAGGCACAACAGTACGCGGCACCCACGGAAGAGCAGGCATCTACGCGGTGACCTGCTGGGACAAAGCATTAGTTACGTATGGCTTCTATGAATTCCCAGCCGCAGTGACAGACCGCTACGGCTACGCAATCATCACAACATACAAAGACAAAAACGGAACCATAGGCTTCATGGTCCACGGATGGAGTGGACAAGACACCTACTACGCTGCGAAATGGTTCGACGAATACAAATTCGAACTACAACACATCAACCTACACGTAACAGACCTAATACTGGAAATCGATTACAAGTACAGCGATGGCACACTAAGGTGCGTACCACTAGTCTCAATCCTCGAAAAACTTGGAACAATAAGCGAGAAACCACAACACGATCCTTAAAATCGCCACAACCCCTTTTTCTTTTTTTTCTCCATTTTTCTAAACAAGAAATCATACGGAAAATCTTTCCCCCAACCCTTTTATCACGTAATCCAATTACTCTAATATCATACGTAAGAGAAGTCGAGATATGAACATCAAATTTCGTTTCGCTGATCATACAAACAAAAAAGAATGGAACAAAATCGTAGAGAAGAGTGTCCAATCTGAAATTTACCACTCGTTTGAATGGGGAGAACTGCTTGAAAGAACCTACAACATCAAAGTTTTTCGACTCGTCGCTGAAGTAGATAACACAATAGTAGGCATACTACCATTCGTCTACTTCAAAAACCCCATATTCGGTCGCAAGATAATCTCACTTCCGTTCTCCGACATAGGCGGATTCCTACTACTCAATGAATATCATGGTCTCTCACTCAAGTTCATTAAAGAACTTGTCAAAACCGCAAAAAAATGGAATGCAAACTTCATCGAATTTCGACTACTACAAGAGAACGCAAAGGATTTATCGAGCCTTAATTTTACTTGCGGTCATCAAGCCTTCACCTATAGACTTGACACGACAAAACCCTACAAGGAAATATGGCGCAACTACAGCAAAAAAATCAGACACAACATTAAAAAAATGAAAAATATGGGTCTAAGAATAAGAGAAGCCCAAAGCGAATATGACCTCTACTTATATCACAACATCTACCTGAAAAGAATGAAAGATTTTGGAACACCACCCGCACCCTTTTCATTCTGGCGGAACATGTGGAACATTTTTTATCCAAAAGGAAAAATGAAATTAATATTCACCCTTCTGGATGACAAGGAAATAGCTGGATTCACAGCCCTTCTCTTCAAACAGAAACTGTACTTCATCTATAACGTATCCCTAACAGAATACTGGAAATACTACGGCTTAAACGAGTTACTTTTCGACTGGTACATAAAGTACGCATGCGAGAACCAATACGAACTAGTTGACTTTGGAAGAACAAGAAAAAACACAGGAGTTCAACAATTCAAAGAGAAAGGATGGGGAACAAAACGCATCCCCCTTAACACTTACTATCTCTTTCTACATGATAAGGCGAAAAATCCTCTAGAAACAGCATTGCAAACAAATAACATATATGCCAAAGCTTGGAAAACATTTATCCCCACCCCAATTACACCACTTCTCGGATATCTACTCAGAAAGAACCTAGGCGACGTTTAACATTATGCATGAGGTTTAGGCGTCTATGTTGCTCACAGTTGCATTATGAACCCACTGCGCAGCATATGTCCAAAACAAATTTGGCAACAACAAAGTAACATTACGCAAAAATAAGTATGTAACCTTCCCTACAAAATTCATTGGAAGCATCATAATCTTAAGACTAGGCTTCTTAAGAAATACAACTTTCTTAAACCCAAACTTAGAATATAAACGAAAAGCCCTCACATTACTACTAAAAACTCCCAACAGAATAAAACCAAGATGCCATTCTCGCGCTATGTCAATCGTTTTCTCCAGTATCTGACTGCCAATTCCTCGACCACGCCATTCCTCACAAATATACAATGTAAGAATATTGAATACACTCCGTATACCACATACAGCCATAAAATCACCATTGTCATCTACATCAACAACCAAAATCTTAGAAGGCAAAAAAGCATTAGCCCATGGAACATTTGTCAATTTCGACTTCAAGACTTCTCCAAGCCCAAAAACAAACTTCACAGTAGGTCACCTCTAAACCCTAATTTTTTCCAGCATGTCTCGAATAGGCACCTTTGGACAGTCAAAAGTCTCAAGAAGGCTCTTCATAGCTTTAAGCGTGTATTCCCCACAACGCCTAGTAACATGAAAACGAAAACCTCGCAACCTTGGAACATCAGGATCCACATCAAACGGGTGAACATAAAGAATCACAGGCAACCCTCTACGAAGAAACCATTTCACCGCCGCCTTTACATAAGTCACCCCAAAATTCCTCAAAAACCATCCCCCACCAGCAGGCAAACGTAAATAAGGAAAAACTGCAACAGGCACTTCAAAAAACTCCCTTTCCCCCACACCAATACGATACGGACAAAGCGAAGCACCGTAATTACTCCACCAACCAGGTATTCCCAACGACGGAACAACAGAAGAATCATAAACATAACCCATCTTACTCAACAAAAAAACAATCGCAGGATTAATTCTGGCAAATGGAGCTCTAAACCCAATAGGCACCTCCCCAGTAGTCTTCGCCAAGAAACCACGACTCCTCCTCTCCATCTCCTCCAACTTACTTAACGAAATCTTCGTTAAATCCACATGAAAATATCCGTGAGAAGCAACTTCATGACCCAAACCATAAATTTCCTCAATCATCTCTGGAAAAAACTCGGCAACCTCGCCTAACACAAAAAAAGTGGAACTCACATGATGTCTTTCAAAAAGATTCAGAATGCTTTGCAGTGGTCTTATGAATGTTCCTTGTGGAGGTTTATGATGTTCCATTGTACGGTGGGCACTTGGCCATAAACCATGAAACCCTTCTTCCACATCAACTGTTAAAGCCAACATCAATATCTACCTACTCCTGTTACACTTATATTCGTTTTAGCGCGCAATCAGCCATTAACGCTATGATCCTAGATCATCACGCAAATAATTTTGCATACACGCACAGAAACAAAGCACCCACTCAGACCCACCGCAACCCCAAGAGCGCGCGTGGGCACAACAGGACAAGACACCTACTACGCCGCCAAATGGTTCTGGGAAGAAGGAATACCTACAAACTGAGAACCGCGGAGTCACAGACATCGTACTGAAAATAACCTACCCAACAGCAGACCCAACACACCCAACGGTGAGCATAAAAGAACGCCTAGGCACAATCAGCGAGAAGACACCACACGAAGACCCATAAAGTCGCCAAAACCCCCTCTCTCTTTTTCCATTTTTTTTAACAAAGACAAGAAATAGCACCGATGCCAGAAGAGACTATGTCCACCCATATAGACAAGCCGTCTAACCCACTCATACCACAACCAGCTTAAAGCAGAAAACCTAACAACAAGGAGGCGAACCCGCAGCATAAGCAATTTTCTCAATATAGACCTATCGGTGACCTTTTATACTGGTATGCTAAAAAACTTTAACCACATAAGAGGAAGAAATCTTGCAAAAAACCATGATAAAACAGTCTCCTCTTGACGAAGATTTTAGACGACACACATCCGAACTCCTGTCATCTGCTAAGAAAAACATTTTAATAATTGCAGGAGAAGTCGGATCATTCAAATTCTTCGATTTGAGAATGGTTGCAAAAAAAGCTCATGAACGAGGCGTTCGGATCAGAGTATACGCAAACCAGCCGTCTATTGGCATCATAAACAAGTTATTGACGTACGGGGTTGAACTATACCTCGGAGAGAAGAAGGTTAGAGACCACTACCTAGTCGTCGATGGAAACTCTTGGATACACTCTGAGGAGCATCCGCCAGACCAAATTGGATTAAGAAAGGGATACGTTTATAAAAACGATCCAAAGGGAGCAAGCAGAATTATCAAGCTATTCAACGAATTAATTACCAAAGCAAAGAAAATAGAAGAACCGAAGTGGGATGAGGACCCATTATGGTTTATGCTTCAAAACCCGCTAGATTGGAGTGTGGAAACAAATTCTTCAAAATTCGACGAGGAATTTCCGCGATAACCGAAAAATTCTTCGTAGATACAACAGTCTTCATAGCAGCATTCAATGTAAGAGACAAATTTCACGAACCTGGATTAAATCTGCTAAAGGAAGCTTTTGAAAGAGCATCATTGCTTTATACCTCCGACTACATCCTTGACGAGGCCATATCAGCTGTTTGGAGCGCAACAAAAAGACGAAACCACATGTTAAAGGTAGATGAAGCCATTCAAGATTCTGGCAAGATCGAAACAATTTCAGTTACTCCACAAATACTGTCTTCCGCTAAAGCCTGCTTAAGAAAATACGACAACCTAACCTTATCACTCACCGATTGGGTGAGCGTAATAACAATGCGGGACAATAACATTCTATACATTCTGTCCTTTGATGCAGATTTTGACAAAGTGAAATCAGTTAAAGAATTCTCCTTCGTTACTCGACTTACTGAACTAAAATACTTTTAATAATATTCATGCTCTTGTCAGGAGAACCAACAGCCCATCCGAGAACAGAAATACTTCCCATTTTTCCAACAAAAGAGAAGAGGCTCTCTAACCCATATATAGGCAAACCGTCTAAACCGCTCATACCACAACAATCACGCAAACAACTTTCCACACACGCAGAAACAACACACCCACACAAACTCACCACAAACACCCAAATGTGCAAGACAAACCATCCTTAAAAACACACGAAACTGAAACACCTTATTCTTGAAAATCCGCCCGAGAATGCTATAAAAAGAACGACATTGAAAAAACGAGAAAGACGCTCAGAATAGAAGCCTAAGAAAAACACGCACCCAAGAAACCGAAATAGTAGCTTTTTCCAAATACATCCTAAAAGTCCTATGGGAACAACTCTTCGAAAGAGAACATTAACAGTACACACATGCCTATGTAATAATTTCCCATTAACAAGAAGGAAAAATCTGAACAAACTAGCGTAATCCAATAAACTTTTCTACCCCCAAACACTCTAACACAACAACAAAACGAAAGGATAAAGCGCTATGAGCGAAATACCAAGCGAAACAGCTGAAACACCCTTCGTCCAAGCCGATTTTGAACGAATAACCACCTTAGTCTCCACAGAATTTCAAATAGAAGAGGCCTTACTAGAACATAACATCCCAACATACTATCTAAAACAACCGCAAGAAACTAAACATGCTTTTCTCAGACTATTAAAAAAATTGGAAGAGATGAATTTTATAGCAATTCTGCGTAGACATGATGCTAGAATTGTCCTAAAAATTATTCCCAAGCCTCCAACAAAACCAAGTAATATTCTGATTAATTGGTTGTTGTTTTTTGCAACTATTGGAACAACCTTCATTACGGGATATATGCTGTCCGGAGACTTGATCGATCCTCTTATCGGTGGAGCTATGTTCACTATAGCAATAATGGCTGTGTTTGGCATACATGAAATGGGCCATAAGTTAACTGCAAACAAGGAAGGAATAGAGGCCACACCACCATATTTTATTCCTGGTCCACCACCAATAAACGGTTTTTTGGGAATTGGAACTTTTGGCGCTGTTATAATGCAGAAGTCGTTTCCACAAAATAGGGACACGTTATTCGATATAGGTGCAAGTGGTCCGATTCTTGGGTTTATTCTAGCTTTAATAGTTAGCATTGTTGGACTTATGTTTTCCCCGCTTCATAAAATCACAGGAACAGAAAATTTCCTTCCGTCCCCCTTAATCTTCGACCTGCTTGCCATATTTATTGTAAAACTTCCGCAAGATTATGTTATTTCCTTACATCCTGTTGCTTTCGCTGGTTGGGTCGGCATGATAGGAACCATGTTTCAGTTGTTTCCTGCTGCGATGCTTGATGGTGGTCATGTTTCGCGGTCACTGTTCGGTGAGAGGACGCGAGGAGTTTTGACGTTTCTTTCCATATTATCCTTGATTATTATAAGCTGGCCGATGGCTATTTTTGTTTTGTTTTTATCTATGCAAAAACATCCAGGTCCCTTGGACGATGTTTCCAGTCTGTCAACAAGCAGAAAACTATTAGCGATAGTATTAGTTGTGATTTTTGTGCTCTCTTCGTTCTTACATTATTTCATTTATATGTTATTAGAACTCTTAAGACTTTGAAATGTTGCCGTTGTGGGCTATTTGTATTTTTGTTGGACGGACAGACAGTAAGATTTATTAAATATTGCGATATTAGACGTCTGACAGATAAGTACATAAAAAACAAAAACACTATTTCAGGTGAATCGCACGAGGGGAGCACTAATCCTAGTAGTTTTCTTTCTGATGTTTACATTTGCGTCTCTGCTTATCCCTTCGCCAATGTTTCCAGGAAACTTTTTCTGCACGCTGATTGGAGAATCAGTAAGTGAATATGCGGAATATTTGAGTGCGGTTTTTAATGGTCTTTTTTATGGCGTCATCTTGTGGATAGTTTTTACTGTTATAAGTAGGAGACTTGAAGTGGAAAAGTAGCTGAGACGATTTTTCGACGATTTAGGTTTTGTCTTCTGGTTGTGATAGAAAACCTACAAGCTTAATGGTGATTCCACACTTGTTACACGTCAACATTAATTCTGCTAGTTCGTCGTTCTTAACTTTTGTTTCAACAATTTGGTAAACCTCTTCAGATTCGTCGTCTGGAGATATTATACTTCCACATTTGGGACATGGAAAAGCTCCATCTCCATCAATCTTCGTCAAATCGACCGTGTACATCATGCTTTTCTTAACAGTTGCCTTTTTCATCATTTTAGATACACCCTTTCATTTTGGTTTACGTTTATTTTCCATGATTAGCCACGAGTATAATTAACAATTATGAAACATCAATCTGTATTAGAAATTCATTTTCTTAACATTGTCTTATAAATGCTCTCTAAAGCTTGACCTCGTTGAGTATTGCAGGGTTTAAATCTTCAAATCTTTTAAACCACTCCCTTCTTTCTCTTTTTAACTTGTCGACGTAAAAGTTGATTTGTTCTTGAGAGTAAAACTTAGATAAATCAAATTTTGTCATTTGCACTCCATTGACTTTTTTAAGCACCAAAGTATCAAAATAAGGATCACGTTTCCAACTTACCGAGTTCCTAACTATTCCCCTTATAATTGCTGCCATTTCTGGTATCTCAACTCTAACAGCTTGCTTGAGAATTTTGTTGCTACCATCTCTTTCCTTTCTGATCTCTCCAATGCCACCCGTGTTAAGGAGGTAACATTGAACCTTACTGCTATGTCTCTTCAAGAAATCGTAGAACCAATTTCCTTCAAAAGCCTCGTCACCAACAATGAAAGGGTTGGTTCCAACTTCCCTTACTGACTCGCCTGTCCGACTAGGGTCGCCTGCTGAGGTTTCCACTGACTCACCTAACATGAAGACCGCCGCAGCTTGTTCAAGAGTCAACCTTGATGCGATAGGTACAACTGTGTTCCGCCTAGTGATGAAGATAATAATCATCCCGTCCAATTCGGCAAGGGCTGGAAGATTTACGCTTTCAGATTTGTCCGCTCCTAAATCGTCTCTCTGTATTATAGCTCTTCCGTTTTCAGTTAAAGTTATATCGTCGAAGTGTACGTTGCCCAGATAGTCGACCATTACATTTTCGAAAATTGTGTTGTGGCTTATAGCTGCCCTGAAGATTATCGGTTGCACTTTCGGATCTAGATACCCAGTTTTAAGATAGAAACCCCTCTCAGATCCAAGTGTTGAACCGTCAGGTCTGATAAAGACTACGTCGTCTTGAACGATCTCTTGGCCTTCTCCATCCTGTAGTAAGCCATGATCATGGCAAGCATGTGTCGTCTTGCCAGTGGCGCTGAGTCCAAAAAGAATCATACTGTACCTCTTAATTTTTCCAGCTACATCTTTCGCCTTGACAATCTTGGCTCCTGCATGAATACCTAACATTCCTTTCTGTTTTGCGGCCCACATGGCCATCCTCAGAAAGCCCTTCTTGGCTTCTCCGTAGTAGTCCGAACCAAGGACATAAGTAACTCCTATTTCAGGGAAGACGAGAATCTGTCTGTCCTTTTCTTGCCACTCTGGCACGTAAAGGAGATAAAACTCTGGTCCGGGTGCTTTGTTCCTAAAAAAAAGAGAGTCTGTCCAACCATATAGGCAAGACGGATCGTTTCTTTTCTATGGACGGACACGTAGAGCGTGCAGTGAGGATTAAAGTAGGAGTTATTGCCCATCGTCCTTTCGACGCAAACTAGTGGTGCTCTCTTAACATATTCATTCACGAATTCTACAGTTTTCGGTGCGTTCCGAAGGATCTCCTTTTGTTTTTGGTCTACTTGACGTTGAAGCACTTTTGGGCTTCCGATATATACTGTCAACCAAGCGCTTCGGTTTTTCACGGTAGATACAAAGTTGTAGTTGCCATAAACTGTCCTGACACCGTATCGTTCCGCTGTGCTCCTAAGCTCTATTGGGTTTGGATAGGCTACATTGTCATTATGACGTAAAGTTTTCATAGTATCTAATACTGTTTGGAGCAAGGCTTTTACATCGTATTCAATATTCTCTTGGATTTGCATTTCAGCACTTCTTTACAAATCGTACACTAATCCAGGGATTTTAGGAAATAATTGTGTTTCTCCTATATGTTTGGCTCCTACCATCCAGCTGACTAGCCTCTCTATACCAATTCCAGCGCCAGCTGAATGCTTTAGTCTTCCCTCTTTCGCCAACTTTAATAGTACTTCATAGTTTTCTTCTTTGACATTGTCTCTTTTCATTTTTCTAACTATTTTGTAGTATTCACGCTCTCTTCTAGAACCAGATAAGACTTCTCCGTATTTAGGTAACATTAGATCATAGTTATCCCAAGTGCCTTTTTCAAAGTCTTCGAAGTCGTAGAATTCTCTAGGGAGATTCGTAACCCAAAAAGGGTCGTTAGCCCTAAAAGATATTTGGGTTTCCCAACTTCTTCCATACTTATTTTCCAGTTCCTTTCTATCGTAAACTCTGAAAGGGTTTTTTGGGGTTCTTAAACTGTAATATCTCCCCAGATATAGCAACTCATCACTCATGTATTTCTTCAGGTTACCTACCAATTTACAGATTATATCTTCAACAAATCCTCTGATGTTCTCTGAAGTAGCGTTCCTCACTTCGAAATCGAGTTGGGTGAACTCGTAAGCGTGTATTCCACTACTTGCCCTATCCCCCCTTTCTATCCTCACGTTTGGGGAAAGTATGAATAATTTAGGATGGGCTAGAGAACAAGCAACCATCTTATGAACTATCATACTCAATGTTGGTCTCACTTTTTCTCCATAAATTTCCACTTCAATTCGTTTTTCGATGGAGGCTCCTTGATCCGGCCATAGTGGGTCCGTTGATTTGGAAAATATTACTGGCAGTAGCCATTCAAAGCCTCTGTTCACAAATTCGCATGTTAGATACTTTAACACATGGGTCGTTATCCTGCTGATACATTGCTTTCTCTTAACTTCGCTTTCGGATAGTTGCTCCAAAGGCTTCGGTATCTTCAACACATTTTCTCTAATAATCTGTAAGCTTTTCTGAGTTCCTGTCTGTCTTTCATCCATATGTTACACCTTTTAGATACTCCAAACAAATCAGTTCCTATTCTTAAAATGTCGAGCCTTTGTTATAAATTTTTTATAAAAAATCCTGCATTTTTTCCAAAAAGATAAGCTTTTATACGTCATTTTATATAAAAATTACAATATGAAACCCGAATTAGATGAGAAGGATTTAGCAATATTAACCTTGTTGCAGAAGAATTGTAGAATGACTGCAAGGGAGATTGCCAGAAAAATTAATTCACCGATAACAACGGTATTCGCAAAAATGAGAAGAATGGAACATCTGGAAGTCATAAAAGAATACAAAGCCATTTTAGACTCAAAAAAATTAAACTTTGGTACAACAGCTTTCATTTTAGCCTCCTTTTCCTACAGAAACGGAGAAACGCCTCTCTCTCAAAGAGTTATTGCTGAGCAGATTGCAAAGTTTCCAGAAGTCCAAGATGTTCACATAATATCTGGAGACTGGGATATTCTGATCAAAATCAAGGAAGAAAGTGTTGATGCTGTCGGGAACTTTGTCATAGACAAACTTAGAACAGTAAAAGGCATAGAGAAAACTTTAACATGCATGGTTTTCGACACCCAAAAAGAAACAACTGAATTAACCCTGCCATTAAACAAGCAATTATTGAAGAAAATTCAGTAAAGGTTATGAATTCATAGCGAGTGAAATTAAAACCAAAGCGATCAAGAAGTGTAGTAGCAATTGGAAAAATTCGATGTGATAGTGGTTGGTGCTGGAACAGGTGGATGTCTAGCTGCAAAAACAACCGCTGAAGCAGGCTTAAAAGTCTGCCTAATCGAGAGGAAAAAAAGGGAGGAAATTGGAGAAAAAATCTGTGGAGACGCCATGGGAGAGCATCACCTAAAGAATTTGGGTTTAGAAAAACCTCAGAACGGCGAACTGGAAAAGAGAATCGAAGGGATTAAAATTTATTCACCAGATTTAGAAACTGTTTTCACAATTGCACATGAAGATTTTGTAGGTTACTTGTTGAATAGGCGCCTTTTTGGGCAATGGCTCTTGAAAAAGGCCTTGGATGAAGGCGCGATTCTTCTCGATTCTACACAGTGTCTAGAACCGATGATTGCGAAGGGTTTAGTAACTGGAGTTTCAGCTAAAAACTTGAAAACCGGCAAGAACATTCAGTTAAGAGGAAAAGTAGTTTTGGATGCCAGTGGTTTTCTGGCAGTAATTCGGCGAAAACTTCCCAAACAAATGAGAATAGAAAATGAAGTTGCAAATGAGGATGTGGAAGCTTGTTATCGGGAAATTAGACAGCTTAGACAAGAAGCTGAAAATACTAAATACTGCGAAATCTATTTTAACCAAAATGTAACTCCTGGGGGATATGCATGGATTTTTCCCAAGAGTGGAGCAAAGGTTAATGCTGGCTTAGGAATTTGTATGCAAGGCAAGTTTCCAAACCCAAAGAGCCAGTTCTATAAACACATTTTAACCAAGCCAATGTTCGAAGGTTCCCTGCTTCTGAACTATGGTGCATGGTATGACCCTACACGCAAGCCCTTAGACAACATGGTTGGAAATGGAATCGCAATCATTGGCGATGCAGCATGCCTAGTAAACCCCATTCACGGTGGCGGAATAGGCCCGTCAATGCTAAGTGGCTATCTTGCTGGGAAGACAATAATTGAAGCCTTGGAAAAGGGTGATGTCAGCCAAAAATCCTTATGGCACTACAACCGCAAATATATGGAAATGTATGGAACAAAACAGGCTGGGCTAGATGTTTTCCGCATGTTGCTTTTGACAAGCCACGACGTAGACCTAAGTTATGGAATGAAATATAAACTCTTGACGGAGGAAGATGTTCTAAAGGCTGGTTTAGGCGAAGATTTTCGTCTGAACATTACTGAAACTGCCAAACGTGTGTTCAGAGGATTAGGAAGATTGCGTTTTCTTAACAAGCTTAGGCTTACAGCTAACTTGATTAAGCAAGTTCAAGCCCATTATAGAAACTATCCGGAAACGCCTGAAAACTTTGAAGGATGGCGAATAAAAACAGAGGCTTTATTCAAAGAAGTTAAGTCTAAAGTTATGGAGTAGATGTTTGGGCGTTCTTTAAATCTGTGGTTGCTCGTTAAGTGAGTGTGAAGTGTTGGCCATATGCGCATTGCAGTTTTAGTCACGGGTGGAAAGGACTCCGCTTTAGCCCTCTACAAAGTCTTAAACGAAGACCATGAAGTAAAGTATCTTGTAAGCATGATTCCACTAAGAGATGACAGTTGGATGTTCCATTGCCCAAACATTCGTCTGGTGGACCTTTTCGCGGAGGCTGTGGATATTCCGCTTGTAAAGGCTGAAACTTTGGCGGTTAAAGAAAGGGAGCTTGAAGACCTTAAGCGGCTAATTGAAGGGATTGATGTGGATGCCATAGTTTCTGGGGCAATAGCCTCCACTTATCAGAAATCAAGAATAGAGAAAATATGCGAACAGTTAAGGCTGAAGTGCATAGCGCCTCTTTGGCATAAAAATCCCTTAGACATTTTAAATGAAATCGTAGACCTCAAATTTGATGTTATTATAACTGGAGTTTACGCGTATGGCTTCAACAAGGAATGGCTTGGAAGGAAAATCGATGATGCCTCCGTTAAAGCTTTAATAGAATTGAATAAGCAGTACGGTGTTTCACTTGTGGGTGAGGGAGGAGAATACGAAACCCTAGTGCTTGACGCGCCGTTCTTCAAAAAGCGAATAAAGATTGTTGAAGCAGAGAAGATTTGGAAGAATCAAAACGGCTATTTTCTGGTTAGAAGAACAAAACTTGAAAATAAATGAATACTGCTTGACGTTAAAAAGCGTGAACTTTATAGTTTACATGTTTGTATTTTAGACTTGGGAAACTTATGGTTGAAGAAGTAGACATAGTAGATTTTCTCAGAGTGCATGATGGTAAAGCATCCTTAAATGACGTTGCAGAGGGTTTGGGCATACCTAAGTATGGACCGAACTCTGCTTATGCGCTTTTGCAATCCTTAAAAACTAAAGGCATCATTGAACGTCGCGCCGAACTTTGGACCTTAGTTGCAGAAGAGGTTAAGCCTTCGGAAAAACCTGCAGAGGTACCTGGACAACCAACAACAGCGGACAAAGAAGTTGTAGTTCCAGAGGTGGAAAAGCTAATGAAAGCTATGGCGAAGACCATAGCAGAAGCAATGAAAACCGCTCAAACTCCAGCAGACGAGTGGGAACTGGCAACAAAACCGATGGCTACAAAAATTGAAAGGAAAGAAGAAAAACTAAGCTCTCTTGTCTTAAGACCGGACGCTGCGCCTGAAGCCAAAAAACCCTTGTTAGGCTTCCCGACAGGGACATTCATAGATAATTTCTTTTTAACGCCGAAAGGAAAATCGCTAAACGGAGTGCCGATATGTGGACAATTTGCAATAACAGGTTTGCCTGGCGCTGGAAAATCAATAATTATGGAAGAAATAGCAGTAAGAGTTGCGGCTTCTGGAAGGAAGGTGCTTTTTGCAACAGCTGAAGACACATGGAAAAGCGCAACTCCACGCTTCGATTTGCAGTCACGCCTAAAGCAGAAGGCGGATATTCTAGGTTTAGACTGGAACAAAATTCGTGAAAACCTTTTTGCGCTTGACACTGTGGCTTATCCGGAGCTGCGAGACTGGAACACTTTTGCGGAAACCTACCGTTACGTTGCTGAAAAGGAGAAAATTGAACTGGCCATAGTTGACTCTGTGACGGTGCTTGAGGCATATCGTGGAGCATTAAAATATCGCGTCATGGAGTTAGCCAGATACAACCAAGTTCACGGCATAACAGCCCTATACGTTAATCAGCGAAGCTCAGAGGTCTGGGACAGTTACGACATGGCAGGCGGCATAGGACTAGCCCACAATCTAGACGGAACAATAATAGTTGACTACGGACATATTTATTGGCAAGACCAACAGATTGATTTAGCCGCAAAAAGAGGAGAATTCATCCGCATATCAAGGGTCTTAGACTGTCGAATGTGTAACTTCGAGAGAAGAAGAATAAAAATTGACATAACACCAGACGGCTTTCTAAAGGCCTTGGAGCCTATACCAAAAACTGAAGAAACAAAACAGTGAAAAAGTAAATGTCAATAGTCAAGCCGCCATCCTTCGAAGAGCTTGTTAAAACCTACGGGTCTCCAAAAAAGGCAATAATTCGCCTAATCGAAGTTGGATTCTCACCGGAACAAATAGAGTGGAAGATGGGCATACCATACTATCGCATACGCCTATACATGGAAGATGTAGAGCCAAAAACAAGCATTCCATTCTCAAAGATTGTGGAAGTCTACGAACGCCTAGCAGTCATTCGCGGAAAAAAGGGAAAGGAAACAGCACTGGCAAAGTTCTTCCAAAACCCAGCCCTCACACTAGATGTTAAAGCTCGTTTCGCCCTAGGAGCCCTAACGCAAGAGAGCCTAAAAATCGGGCCAGGCTTAATAGAAAGAAGCATCAGTTTAGCAACGGGCGCCCCAATAGGCGAAGTTAAGAAGCTATTAATTGACTATGGCGAACACGGCGAGGTCGCTTACTTGCTCAAAAAGCCTAGCGATTCTGAATTAACGGTTGATGAAGTGTATGAAGCCATTAATCTGCTGCCAAAAATGAATAGGATAAGAGAACGTGAACTCTACGTTTCAAGCCTTTTGCAAGTAGGCACACCAACAGAAGCCAAATACATTGTTAGGCTTTTGCTTGGAGACCTAAAACTTGGCTACTACACTCGAACAGTGATAATGGCCGCAGCAAGAGCCTACGAAGTGCCACCTGAACTAATTGAAAACGCATGCGCAATATTAGGCTTAACGGAAGGCATAACATTAGCTTCGGGAGGCATGCTCAAACTTTCGGAGGTAAAGATGCGTCCAGGCCAATTTGTTAAACCTCAACTTGCGCACCTCTACGAGCCTGATAAAGTGGTATACCCCGCCAGAGCAGAGTACAAACTTGATGGAAGCAGACTCCAAATCCACAAGTGGGGAACCCATATACTGCTTTACTCAAGAAGAGGCATAGAGAAATCAAAGACACTGCCAGAAATAGTGGAAAGCGCGGAAAAATTCAACGCTCAAAGCTGTATCGTTGACAGCGAAGTAATAGCCGTAGATGAAACTGGAAATCCGCTGCCCTTTCAAACTCTGCTTGAAAGAACAGTGCCAAGGGAACTCACATCAGAAGAGCATGAAGGGAGAAAAGAAAAGGTTAAAGTCACAATAAAAGCATTCGACATACTATTTTTAAACGGACAGAAACTCGTCGATTTGCCACTTTCCATGAGACAAAAATATCTGTTGGAAGTTGTTCCAGCCATCTACATGGTAGAAGGCATAGATTGCCAGAACGAAGTTGAACTTATGCGCTTCTACGAAGGAGCCTTAAAGAAAAAATTTGAAGGAATAGTTGTCAAAAACTTGAATTCACCATATGAGATTGGGCAACGCACCTACACATGGTTGAAGCTGAAGCCAGAACGCGATACAATAGATGGCACAATGGTGAAGGCTCTCTACGGGAAAGGCAAGCGTGCAGGTCTATATTCATCATTTCTGCTTGCGGTTCGCGACCCTTCAGAAAAGAAACTCTACACTATTGGAAAGGTTTCAAACTTATCAGAAGAAGCGATGGACGCCCTGAAAACAATAATTGAGAACACTAAGACAAGTGAAGACGATGAAGGCGTTTTTGTAAGACCTTCAATTGTTGTTGAAGTTACATATCAAGAGATTCAGGAGACGGATGAGTACACAAGCGGTTTCGCCTTAAGAGTGCCAAAAATAGTTCGATTTAGAACGGATAAGACTGTTAACGAGATAGACAGCGTTGAAAAATTGAAGAAACTTTATGAGTTACAGTATGAACGATACCCAACTAAATCATTATAGCATAAGGCTGGAAAAATTGATGTTAGCAGTCGTTTTATATTGTTCACTGCGGAGTCCTAAGGCAATTTCTATGAACTCTCTTAGGGTGCAGTCGGTGAATTCCCATGTTGGCTTTCCATATCTAAGACCCCTACAAGTGGAATCTGCATACACAAAAAGTCTATTTCGCCATAGCCATAAGCTGCCTCGCTTGCGTATCCAAAATCGGGTTTGCTGACAATTTTGAAAGGCCAGAGCTTGCACGCTTTAGGTTTCATTTGCTGAAGCCCGCACAGATTCATGTCTGAAAGGTTGTATAGGAAGACGCATGAGCCGTCGCTCCTTCTTTTTATGAATATTTTATTCAAGCCTGAGGCGGTTGTTTCGACGCCGTAGTTTTTAACGATTTTTAGCCATTCATGAAAGTTTACAACAACACTGTAAGCTCTGCAACATTGGCCGCATGCCTTGCATTTCCAATCAGCAATGTACTGCCATGGAACAAACAGCATTTTCTCCGCCTACTTGTCCCTACTTGAAATTTTCAGAAATCTTTTTTCTTAAAAACTTCTTTGCAAAACATTTTCAGCTTCTCAGCAATTTCCTTCGGAATTTGTGTGGCTTTTCCAGTTTGTTTGTCTGCTACCACAACCACCATGTGGCCGTTTGCCAACAAAACAGCTGATTCTTTATTGAAGATTTTGAAGTCGTATTTTATTGATTTTTCCTTTAACTCCTCTATGGTTAATTCTACTTCAAGTAGGTCGTTGAATTCGGCTGGTTTTTTAAATTGGCAGAAGGCTTCAACCCGTGGGAACCAGAGTCCTTTGTCTTCAGCGTCTGTGAATGTAAAGCCTAAGTGTCTGTAAAATTCTTCTTCTGCTTTTTCGAAAAATCTGAAATAGTTGGAGAAGTGCACAACTTGCGCAGCGTCTGTGTCTGCCCATGAAACTCTAAAAGAAGTCTTAAAGGCTGCGGGCGACATTATTCTCACTATGCGAGAAAGTCTAAATTTTCTTGTATAGATAAATTGTATGCGAAGGGTATCCTAACGTTTGGTTTTCACAGAAATTCTCAACTTTGACGGGTTTCCACCCAACGATTTCATAGTCGTGGGAAACCACGCGAACTCCAGGTTTAAGTTCAGTTTCAAGTTTGGGCTTGACCTTTTCATTCGCGCTTGTTGTTAAGTATAGGAAAATGACGTCTGCCGATGTTAAGTCTACGTTAAACATGTCCCCGTTCACTATCGTCACTCTATCTTGGAGGCCATTCTCATAGACTGTGCTTAGCGCCTTTTTCACGAGGTCTTCTCGCAATTCGACGCCCACGGCTCTTGCGCCAAAATCTTTTGCAGCCATTATAACTGCTCTGCCGTCGCCTGCGCCTAAGTCGAAGAAAACTTCTCTAGATTTTAATTGGGCTAGAATGAGCATTTGGCGGATTACTTGTGGTGGGCTTGGAACATATGGTGCTATATACATCTGTGAACCCTCGGTTAAATGTGACTTATTACTTGTTCTGGTTTATCCAATGTCTTGGCTCTTTTAAAGATTTTCCGCATTTCTAAGCAACGTACGTGGCTTTTTTAGGCGTTGGTTTTTTTGCTTCTCCACATTTCATGCAGCTTTGAGCGCATAACTCAAGGTATTTTCCTTCATCTCCTGAACCAATGGCTTCAGAGGCTTTGCTGCAGATATCGCTTGCTTCTTGACATCCACATTCTTTGCAAAGCTTTGATATGGAAAGGCAGATTTCACGTACGTCATTAGGCTCTAGCACGGCTCTGTTTGTGCGAGCAAGTAAGCAGATTTCCCGTGCCAAAACGCATGTTTGAACATATTTAATTCTTTCAAGAACTTCTTCGCGGAGTTTTTTTCGACTTATTTCCAAACTGGTTTTCTCCTTACAGGAAGTGATAAGATGTTTAGGGCACAATATGACAGGCTTTCATTTAAAAGTTGTTGTAAGTCTCACCTATTACCAGAATCTTTTGCTCATGGCTTTACGTTCAACTTCAAGAACGAGTTCATAAAATTCGTCGCTGAGCCTAGGCTGCTTCTCGAGAACTTCCCTAACATCTGATGGTTGAACTTTTCTGGCACATAACGCCAATACCGCTGCTTTTCCATATTTTGCTATTAACTGAGCTGTTTGCAACGCTTGTTTATGCAGTTTTTCCTCGCTTTTAGTTAGTTTTTCACCTTTCTTTTCAAGGATTGGAAGCGCTTTTTCTTCCTCCACTTTTAGAAGCCCTATGGCTGAGGAGCCGCATCTTGGACATTTTGGCTTGTCTGACAAGTCTTTAGTACGTATCATTTCCATGTAACTCCAACAGTTTGTGCATACGAAAGTGCATGTTTCGTTCAGCAATCGTGCTTTTGCAGATTCTATTAGGACGGCTCGCATCCTTTCTGGAGGAATCAAATCGGTTTTCATGCTTACTCGTTCGATGCCAACGCGGGCAACGGGTGTTGCATTTCCGTCAGTTTCGACTTTTTGTAATTGAATTTCGCCTTCTCGAATTTTTCTGAGAACATAAAGGAGCTTTTCCAAGTCTAAGTCCTTTGTAAATACTTCTTTTAAGGCTTCCTCGTAAATTGGTGTGCCCTCAAAACTTTTTATCAGTCTTTGCAAACTCACGTTGCTGAAGTCAGCCCATTTCTTTAAAGCTCCGAAACGCCGTGCCACATGAATCATTCTCCTCTTGAAAAGTCCAGTTTTCACAGTTGCCATCGTTAAAGTGTCTCTGACTGTTTGATCTGGCATAACGCGCATTTCGTCAAACAACGTGATTATCTGGTTTGCGTTTGCAGCGCCCATTGTTTGCACGAAAATACGATATGGGTCATGTTGAACCACAACGCCGTATCCAATTTTCTCGGAGAGCAACTGACCCAGCAATTGGGCTAAGGCTCTGTTCGTAAGGGATCCGAAGTTGGCGTGGAGTATAACGAATTCTTCCCAGTCTTCGATGACTATTCGTTTGTCCGTAGGAACTGGAAATCCAGCCGCTACCTGCTCTATTGTTTCGGCTAAAGCAAGCAAAACAGTGTCCTTGTCAGATGGATGCTGCTCACTTATCTTAGCGGCTATTTCTCCTTGTGAAATTCCCTTCTGCATTTGCTGTTTAACAAAACCCCTAATTGAGCCTACTTCCTGCGCAATTTCGAACGGAACTGGAATTTCTTCACCTATCCAGCTTGGAATAGCCCCCGTAGGATCGTCAACTGGTTTCACATGGACTTTTTCTTCGGAAACATGCAATATCAGCCATGGGCTTCCTCTGATAATGAATTTCGTTCCCGGCTTGCCATACTCAGCCATGAAGGCTTCGTCTAAAACCCCTATTGCAGAGTCGCTTGACTCATCAACCACCAGAAATTGTTTTTCTTCAGGTATCATGGACAAGTTTTCAAAGTAATATTCGAATAGAGCTTTTGTATTCCGCGGTTTCAAAACCACTTTGTCTTCAAAGGAAACCCATGCTAAGCGTGGAAAACGTTGATGCATGTACCGAAGGATTTTTTCAACATCCTCTATTGTTAAATCCTCGTAGGGGTAAGCGTTTCTGAACATTTCCAATATTTCGTTAAATTCTAGTCTTCTGTTCTTTAGTAGCAAACCTGCAATTTGGTGGGCTAGGGCGTCGTAAGGCTTGGGCGGAATTTCTACAGGTTCAAGGTCTTCTTCTAGAGCTCTTCTGGCTATGGCTAGAGCTTCAAGCGTATCATCAGAATCCATTGTAACAATTATTCCATCGGCTATGCGTCCAATTCTGTGACCGCTTCTGCCGACCCGCTGTATGAGCCTCGTAACCTGCCTTGGGCTCATGTACTGTATAACTAGGTCTATTCTGCCCACGTCTATGCCTAACTCGAGGCTGCTTGTGCAAACAAGTCCTTTCAATTCGCCGTTTTTCAAGCCTTTTTCAGCAGCTATTCGAGATGGTTTGGCAAGGGAGCCGTGATGTATCGAAATTGGGAAGTCTATGTCCCAGACTTTGAATCTGCTTGCTAAAACTTCTGATATTGCCCGCGTGTTGGTGAACAAGAGCACAGATTTATGCCTGATTATGTAGTCGCGGATTATCCGCAGTCTAGCTGCAACTTCTGGGTGCGTGTAAAGTTGTGAAGAAAGCTTGATGTCTTCATCGTCGGGTTCTGGGAAAACTATTTTTAGTCGCATCATTCTTGCAACTGGAACGCGGACAATTTCTACAGTTCGTCCCTTTCCAACGAGGAACTGAGCAACCTTTTCCGGGCTGCCGATCGTGGCAGATAAGCCTATTATTTGGAATTCTTTGCCAACCATTATCCTCAGTCTTTCCAAAGCCAAGGAGAGTTGGCTTCCGCGTTTGCTGTCAGCCATCTCGTGCACTTCGTCGATTATTACCCAGCGAACCTGTCGGAGATGCTGACGCATAACCCAACCAGGCAATATCGCCTGCAAAGTCTCAGGAGTCGTAATTAACATGTCTGGAGGGCTTCTAGACTGTCTTACTCGTTCTTTTGTTTCCGTGTCTCCATGCCTAACAGCCAATTTTATATCTAGATTATTGCACCACCATTCAAGCCTCTCCAGTATGTCTCGGTTTAAAGCTCGCAAAGGCGTGATATACAAAACTTTGATGCCCGGCGCTCCTTGCTGCTGGAGAAGCATGCTTAAAACTGGCAGAAAAGCAGCTTCAGTTTTGCCAGTAGCCGTGGGCGAAATAAGCAACACATTCTTTCCTTCAAGAATTTTAGGAATAGTCTTCTCCTGCGGCTCTGTTGGTTTTGAGAATCCCCTCTGCTCAACAAGCCTTCGAACAGGCTTAACAAGCAAATCAAAAACATTTTTCGGAGACTCTTTCAAACTTGGTTAAACCTCAAATGCTAGAGAATAAGCGGAAAACCATAGGTAAAAGCATTTTGGAAACTTCTCAAAAAGCCTAGAACAATGAAGCCTCTGTTACCAAGTTTAACGAAACGAATGGCATGTTGATTTTAGCATGTTCAACTCAATTTTAGCCTTCTCTCCTATGTCTTTTTTGTTTAAATCTGTTTTTTGAAATGAAGCTTCATAATCAATAATGAACATACTGGTGTCCATCTAACGGTCACTATTGATGGATTTATGCTGAATCTTTCCATCAAAAACCATCATAGGCTATGAAATAGAAGCCATATTCTTTCCCCATAGCCTTTTTCACTCGGTTATGTAGCACTTTTAGGCTTTAACTTAAAAGTTTTTGAAGCGTTGTTTCATTCTTTTGTAAAGAATATGTTTAAACTTGATGTTAGGATGGAGTTTTTCTATTCGAAAACAATGGAAAGTTTTTTATGTATCATCATATGAAACCATGGTTATCGAGAATGTTGGAGGAAATTAAATGGCTAAATGTCCAAAATGTGGAACCTTTGTTTCGGCACCTAAGAAGAAGTGGACTATGGCTGGACGCCCAGACAAAGCAGGAAAAAGAATGCAGCTGGAAATTGGACTTTTCGACTGCCCGAAATGTAAGAAACCATTCCGAGAAGTATTAAGCAAGAAGAAGATTTAGAAGCCTGAAAATGCGGACTTTGGCATGCAAAAAAAATCAAAAAAGACAAAAAATCTGCCTAGAAACATAGAGCTTCAAGTTTACCACCTTTCCCCTATTTTTCCATTTCGAAGCGCTAAGTTTTAAAACACGTAAGCCTAAATCAACAACAACACTTCCTATAACAGAAGGCAAAACATTGGCAGTAACAACGGTTAAACAATTATGGAAAAACGAGTATTTCCAAACAGTCTTGATGATTGTATTAATGGTAGTAGTAGTTTTTGGTTTCTGGTATGGCTCGCAACTAGTGCTAAACACACAATATCCAGCGTTAGCTGTAGTTTCTACAAGCATGCTACCAACATTAAATGTAGGCGACGTAATAATAGTTCAAGGATTACCTGCAACCCAAATAAAGGCAAATTACACAACAGGCGATATCGTTGTTTTTAGAAGCCCATACGAACCGGATAAACGTATCGTCCATAGAGCAGTTAAAATCGAATCCGGAGTCGACGGTTACTGGATTACAACACACGGAGACAATAATCCCATAGGTTCTGACGAAAGATTTCATGAGAGCTACCTTATTGGGAAAGTAATAGCAAGAATCCCATATGTAGGTAACTTTCCTTTATTCATCAACGCTTTGGGAAATTTTTACTACTTCATCATTGTAATAATTATTGTAATTAATATCTTATTATCACTACTTTTCGACACTGATGAAGAGAAGAAATCTATTAAAGAGGAGCCGCATGAAAAAAGGAAATTATTTGGAAAACTGGATATTGATATAGTTTTTTTTCTAATTTTAAATGTGCTCCTCATAGGTTTCATAATTTTTAATCTATTTGGGGTTTTCACCTTTTGGCAAATAGGCGCTGAACCACCACAGAACGTAACTATTCGCGGTTTATACTCTGATTTGCAATATCAAGCAAGCTTTAGATACGTTAGTGAGGCGTTTCTGTCTCAAGGTTTCTTGACGTACCAGATTGATTGCTCGGTAAATGGGGCTATACGACCAAGTGTTCCGACATTCTCGTGGATGCAAGTTTCAATTTTGATTCTCGTATTCCTCAACCTTTGGATGGCAAATAAATATTTACATCTGGATAAAAGACTTAAACAAGCGTTTAAACTTAATTCTATATATAAGTAAATGCTAATTTTAAAATATGCAGTGTTTATCACAAAAATCAAGCTTGAAGAAATTAGTAAAAAATCATGGAAGAAAACTCTTAAATGCGCTCGTGCTTTTTGCTGTGATTGCCATAGGATTTCTAGGTTCTTGGTTTGCTTCAAAGGCGATATTAAACACCGAATACCCCATATTGCCAGTTTCCTCAAGTAACATGTGCGTTTTTCAATCTAACTGTGATGGTTTGACGCATCCTTTTGAACCCACGTTGCATGTGGGGGATTTAATAATAGTTCAAGGAGTGAATGCTATGAGTGTTAGAGTTGCATATCCCAACAGTGACATTTTGGTTTTTCATTTTCCGAAGCAGGGTTCTTACCAGAAAGATGAGTTAGCCATAACTAGAGTGATAGCGAAAGAAGAAAGAAATGGCATAATCTATTTTAGAACGAAAGGTGATGGAGTAGGGTTTCCTATGTGGCCTGAGATGCCAAGCGTATCTGAATGTAACACATGGTATGATTATCGTGAAAATTACACATGGAATGGTATGATTTCCGAGAAGCTTTTGGTTGGTAAGGTTGTTTTTCGAATTCCTTGGGTTGGGCACATTGCGCTTTTTATGCAGGACTCTTCTGGAATATTCATAATAGTCGTTTTAATAATTATTATATTAATTGTTGAGTTTGCTATTCCAACATCTGCAAGCAAAAAGGCTAAAGCTGAACCTGAAAGAAATGTGAAAAACTCCTTTGAAACCTAAGGCTTTATAAACGGTATTTAAGCATTCACTATATTAAGTGATGTTTCATGCCGAAAATTAAAGCCATAATAAACATCGAAAACGTTGTTGCTTCCGCAACCCTAAACCAGAAAGTTGATTTAAACGCTATTGTGAAGGGTTTTCCAGGCGTAGAATATCGTCCAGAACAGTTTCCCGGACTAGTATTCAGGCTTAAAAGGCCGAAGACAGCTACCTTAATTTTTAACTCTGGAAAAATGGTTTGCACAGGTGCAAAGTCGGAAAAGGAAGCCCGCAGAGCAGTTATAAAAGTTATTAAAGAACTGAAAAAAGGTGGAATAATTATCATTAGCAAACCGGAACTAAAGATACAAAACATTGTTGCCTCTGCAGGTCTAGGCGGTATGATAGACTTGGAAAAGTCAGCTATTACCCTTGGAAAAACAATGTACGAGCCCGAACAGTTCCCAGGCTTAATTTACAGAATGGATGAGCCCAAAGTTGTTATACTGTTGTTTGCTAGTGGAAAACTTGTTTGCACTGGGGCGAAGAAAGAACAGGACGTTTATGACGCTGTGCTTAAGCTCCATAAAATATTGGAGGAGCAAGAACTTATATTCTATGAATAATCTTACTTCATGCTTTAAATTACCTTTTTAATCTGCTTCAAAATGGTTTTCAACTGCTCTTCGTCTATTGCTCCTATTTCGTATAGCTTGTTGACTATCTCGCTAACATTAAGCAATGCATGAAGTTTTATTCCGCTTTTCTCAAGTTTTTCTCTTCCACCCTCTTCCCTGTCTAGAAGTACAACTGCATCAGTCACTACTCCACCCTCCGCCATTATGGCTTTTGCCGCCTTTCTCAGGGATAAACCAGTTGTGATTAGGTCGTCAACTAGTAAAACATGGTCTCCGGGTGCAAGGATTCCTTCTATTCTTCTTTGTCTTCCATGGAGACGGACACCTTTACGGACGTATAGAAATGGTTTTTGTAAATTATAGGCAATTAGGGATGCAAATGGTATGCCGGCAACTGGAATTCCTGCCACCCTCTCAAAATTTTTGTCGTCTATTTTGTTTTTTATGAAACTTACGTAGAAATCACAGACTTTTTTAAAAGCGTCTGGGAAGCTTGGAACTATCCTTAAGTCTATATAATAGGGGCTTATTTTTCCGCTTGTGAGTTTGAAGGCTCCGAATTGTAGGGCGCCTATTTTATTTAGGATTTTGCAGATTTCAATTTTGATTGTTTCGTTGCTTTTTTCGATAGGCAATGTTTCACGTCCGTTTAGAAACTTGGTAGATTTTCCCTATTTCAGGTATTAAACATGTGACTTTTGGCATTTCCTTCTTTAGAATTCCAGCGAACTTTTTTAAGTCTTCTGTTGAGCCAGTGTGGTAGGGAACCGCAACTTTCGGGTTTGTTAATTTTGCAATGTCAACGCCCGTTTCTGGCGATGTGCCAGGCGCAACTCCAACGGTGCAGAAAACAACATCAAGTTTTTCCCTTTCGCCAATGGCTGCCATCTCTGGAAATGGTAGGCTATCTGCTGTGTGGAAAACTTTGACGCCGTCTTCGCTTGTTATTACAAAAGATACAGGTGTAGCTGCTGGATGGTTACATTTTTCAGTCTTCACAGAAACTTCTCCAATCTTCACCTCCGAACCTTGCTGAACTTCATCCAATTTTTCTGGAGGAATTACGTTTCGCAATCTTCTTGCAGATGTTGGGTCAGCCACAACCACGCATAGTGTTTGTTTATGGATTTCTGAAACAAGGGACTGGTCAAAATGGTCATAATGTTCATGCGTAATCAAAATTGCGTCAACATTTTTGAAGTCTCGAGGTTTAACATCTACGGGGTCTACTACGAGTGTTTTTGAGGGGGTTTTAATGGTTACTCCAGCATAACGGTTAAACCATACAAACAAGATTTCGTTTTTTGCAGGAGATTTTTTGATTGACATGTTTAGTTCCTCACAGATTGATAATTATCGCTTCTGGGTTTTAAAGAACTTGTGCTGTTGCCGAATAATTTAAAGAAAAACGCAGTGTAGAAGCATATAGAATAAGCATGGTTTGTTCTTGTTTTGTTAAGACTTAATAATGTGGGTCGATTAAAAATTCGTCAAAGATGGGTGAAAAATTGAAAGCAGATGAGTTGTTCGAAAAGTTAAGCCAGCAAATGCTGAACAGGTTTCTAGAGAAAAACCCTGACTTCGCAACCTCTCTTGGGTTGCACGAACCTTACGATTACCTTTTGCCAAACGGTTCTACTGAAAGACTTATTGAAAATCTTCGTTTAATAAAAGAATGGACTAGACAGTTGAGTGAGACCGTAAACCGTGAAGAACTAAACGATGAACATAAAATAGACTGGGGAGTAATTGAAAAGGCCTACGAACGCGGGAAGTTTGACTTCTACGAGCGACGGATGCACGAGTTAAATCCAGACGCCTCAGAAGAACTAGGCGGACTAATTTTTATAATGTTTACCCGAAACTACGCGCCCCTTGAAAAAAGATTAGACGCTATTGCAGCCCGCATCGAGAAAATCCCCAAATTCTTGGAAGAGTTCCGCTCCAGATTCGCAAATTCGCAGCCAGTAAAACTTTGGACTGTTTTGGCCATAGAAAAAACCCAACAAATAGGCGGCTTATTCCAGTTTATACTCTATGCCACGAAAGGTAAAGTTTCAGATAAAGTCTACGAAAGGTTGGGTAAAGCTGTTGAGAATCTTCAACCTGCGTTAAAAGTACAAATGGAGTGGCTTCGTGGTTTGCTTCCTAAAACAAAGGAAGAATGGGCTATCGGCAGAGAGAAATTCGAAAGGCTCATTCAACTACGCAATTTAGGGATGAATTCAGATGAAATCTATCAGTTAGGTGTAAAATACTTAGAAGAATTGAAAACTAAAAGAGAACAGTTGACACAACAGATAGCTCCTAGGAAATCTGTAGAAGAAGTTATCAAGATTCTGGAGAATAAGGCTCCTAAGACTTTTGAGGAAGCGTTGGAATTTACAAGGAAAACCATGGAAGAGGCTAGACGTTTTGTTCATGAAAAGAACCTTGCAGCAGTCTATCCCGAAGACGTATTGTTGGTTGAAGAGACGCCGGGTTTTCTTGTGCCTGTTATTCCCTTTGCGGCTTTGATGATGCCCGCTAAATTTGATAAGCCACAAATAGGCATTTACATCGTAACAAGACCCAAAGACCTAGCGAACTTGGGCAAACATTTAAACTATTCTTCGATAAAGAACACTGCTGTTCATGAAGCTTTTCCTGGACATTTCTTGCAGGGTGCTATATCAAATCGTGGAAGCTTTATTCGCTTATTGGCGGAAGGAACTGAAACTGTTGAGGGCTGGGCGCACTATTGCGAAGAATTGATGGCTCAGAAAGGTTTCATAACGGACTTGGAGACGCGTCTTATACAAGTTAACGATATGATTTGGCGTGCCGTCCGAATAATCGTGGATGTCAAACTTTCTAGGGATGAAATGAGCTTTGAAGAAGCTGTTGAAATGCTTGTGAAGGAAACGGGTATGTCTAGAGAAGGCGCCACTGCTGAGGTTATGCGTTATACACAGACACCAAGCTACCCGTTGTCTTATCTGCTAGGAAAACACCTCATCTTAAGGCTGAAAGAAGAATTAAAACAAAAAATGGGAGATAAATTTGACGAAAAATTCTTCCATGATACCATAACAGCTAATGGATACCTACCCATATCAATGCTACGCAAAGTATTCGACCAAAAAATTAGCAAACTCGAATCGTCTCCTTAAAATACCCTTTTTCTTTTTTAAGTAAAATAATCCATGTTTTTCATTTTTTTGCTTCGTGAATAAGAAATAGAACTATAAGGAACGCTGGAATAAGCAATCCAAGAGCTACGTAGAAGGGCATTTGCGGAATTAAGCTCACGTATAAATAGTTACCCAATAGCATACCTAAGCCCATAAAGATGTAGCCCACAAAATTTCTAAACCCGACTACCTTGCCCCTGTTCACCGGATCTACAAGATCTGTTGAAAGTGCCATGGCTGCGGTCATTACGAGCAATTGTCCAATTCCGAATAGAGACATCGAAATCATAAGGGTGAATAAGTTGCCAAAGACAAAAATCACCGTAGCCGCGCTGAAGACAAATAGACCGAGAATCAGCGGGATCTTCCTTCCGATCTTGTCAACCATCTTGCCAATTGGAATTGACACTGCAACCATTGTTAGTAAAAGCGGGATGAAGGTAAGCCACCACTGTTCTTCAGGTATTCCAAGCACGTCTGTTGCATATATAGCGTTCATTACTTGAGTAAGCGACATTCCGAACGTCACAAGAGTTTGGACAACAAATAGCCATAATACTGTTTTTGGCACTTTTTTCCATACGTTAAAGCTCTCTTTAACTGCCTTCGGGTATGAGGAAACAAAATACCTGAAACGAAGAGGTTCAGCGTTCGTTATCGTTTCCTTCAATCTGAATCGCCAAACCGCTGCTACGAGGTAAAGAATCGTCACGATAACGTAGATGATTCTCATGCTCATTTCCAGGCCAAAACATAGTAGAAGAAGGCCAGCAATTGCTGGGCCGGGAGTATTGAAAGTTCCGTGGATGAGCATTATGATGGAAGAACCCATACCTCTCCGTTCTGGGGGAAGTGAATCTTGAACCATCGCGAACAAGGCTGGTTGATAAATGAGACAGAGACTGTGCACAATCGTTCCTATCAAAATGAAGTGCCATGAAGAGGCAAAAGCGAAGAACAAGTTTGACAAAGCCATCACAAATGTCATTGTCGTAATAAGCCAGCGTCTGCCATATTTGTCTGCAAGATAACCACCAGGAACTGCTACGGCTGCCATTGCAACCCAGTTAGCAAGTCCTATTATTCCCAAGGCCATTGGAAAATCATTTCCGCCTAAGACTTCTTGGACGTAGAGTTGATAGTTTGGGACAGGCATTTCCATGGCCAGGTCCATTATGATCCAGCTTATGACGAGAACTTGATAGTTGCCCGTGATGAAATAGAATTCTCGCCTAAGAATATTGCCCAGTCCCATCGGCTTCACTTTTCTTGCCATGAACCCGCAAGCGTCTGATATAAAGCTTAGTTTTTGTACTGCTACGATTCATTGATTGAATTGCGATTGTTTTCTGTTTTAGGGTGGTGGTGAATTATTTATCAGAAGCTATTATGGTTTCAAAGACGCTGTTTTCTGTAAATGTATTTCATAGCCTTGTTTAGCTTTTTGCAACTGTTCTTCAAACCATTTTTCAAATCCTATTTCCTTGAATCGCTTATATCTATCCATTGTGTCGGGGTCAGCGTATTCCTTGAATTTGGAGCAAGGAAACTCTTTGCATTCAAAGCAGATGCGGAGCTCTTTTTCAGAACAGCATTTCTTTACTTCACACCATTGAGGTCCTCCGCCTTGACGACACTATGGACATTTTGCATTCTCAATGAACCATTCTAACCCTTTTAGGAACCCCTTAAAATCAAACACCTTTGCAGATCGAAATTCAAATCCATAAAGAAGCGTAAATTCCTTCATCTGCTTTGCTGTTTCAACAATTAGTCCATTATACTGTCCACAGCCACCGCAATAATCACTGCATGGTGCAACTAAGTCATACTTTCCCATTTTTGACCTAGTAACTAACTATTATGGAATCCAATATAAAAGCTGATGGAATCGTTTTTTGGTAATGCTTAATAGTTGCTGTTAGCGTGTTTTCATATCCATAGTGATGGTTCATGGTTGATGTTTGGCTTCCCTACGGAAAAACAGAGGTCTGTGTTAGGGTTCCAACACAAAATTTTCTGGGTTTAATAGAACCTAAAGAGAAGCCTGGCGTACTAGACGCTAGGGCTGAGATTGAAAGGGCTTTAAAAGAGCCTGTTGGTTCTAAACGGTTAAGTGAAATTGTTAAGCCCGAACATAAAGTGGCAATAGTTGTTGATGATGCGACTAGACCTGCTCCAAGCCATCTGATGATTCCGCCAATACTTGATGAGTTAAACATGGCTGGTGTTAAAAATGAAAATATAACGATAATTTTTGGCTGTGGGACGCATAAAGCTGTTACTCGTGAAGAAGCTGTTAGGCTTTTGGGTGAAAATGTTCTTAACCGTGTGAAAGCCATAAGCCATGACTGCAAGGCAGAAGACTTGGTTTATGTAGGTACAACTCAGAAACATGGAACAAAGGTCTACTTAAACCGCATTTTCGCCGAGGCAGACGTAAAAATTCTTACAGGGGATGTTTGTTTTCACTATTATGCAGGTTATGGTGGTGGAAGGAAAAGCGTTTTGCCAGCAGTTTCAGGTGAGGAAGCAATAAAGCATAATCACGCCATGCTTCTGCATCCAAACGCAAAAACAGGAGTTTTGGATGGAAATCCTATTCACGAGGACATGGTTGAAGCCGCAAAACTGGCTAAGGTAGACTTCATTTTAAACGTTGTAACTAACAGTAAAGGTGAGGTTGTCAAAGCCTTCGCAGGCGATTTAGAACAAGCCTTCTACGAGGGCGTTAAAGTTGTTGACGAAATGTACCGCATACCCGTAGACCGTAAAGCAGACATAGTTGTTGTTAGTCCAGGCGGGTATCCAGCAGATGTAAACCTCTTCCAAGCCTATAAGGCTGTTGACAGCGCCTTTGAAGTCGTCAAACGTGGCGGCATGATAGTTTTATTGGCTGAATGTTCACAAGGGCATGGAAACCAGGTCTTTTATGATTGGATGGTTAAGTTTAGCGATATAAAGGCTGTTGAAAGGGAAATTAAGCGTAATTTTGTTTTGGGCGGGCATAAAGCATATTATTTGTTGAAAGCATTGCAAAACCATCAGATTATTTTGGTTTCACTGATGCCGGACTATTATGGCACAAACATTTTCAAGTTGAAAACGGCAAGGGCGGTGAATGACGCCTTAAATGAAGCTTTTAGCATCGTTGGTAAAAACGCTAAGGTTTGGGCGATGCCTTATGGAAACTTTACACTGCCAGAAGTCAGAACAAGTGAGGAGTAAAACACATCAAAAGCGGTTAAATAGGAAAACTAATTAATCCCTCTAAGCTGGATGGGAGAAGAAATTTTGCAGAAGACTTTTAAACTGCGGAAATTCACCCAGAATGACCTGCGAAGTGTAGTGTATATTAACAGTGTTTGTCTACCAGAAAATTATACGGACTACTTTTTCATCGATTTGTATCAAAGATTTCCCGAAACTTTCATCGTTGCTGAGGAAAATGGGGAAGTCTTTGGTTATATAATGTGCCGCGTGGAACTGGGCTTATCAAATTTTGGTTTTAGTGGCGTAATTAAGAAGGGGCACATTGTTTCGGTGGCTGTTCTGCCTCAATACAGGCGTAAGGGTATAGGACAAGCCTTAATCACAGAAGCCATGGAAGGCATGCGCTTACACAATGCGAAACAATGCTTTCTAGAAGTAAGAATAACCAATACGCCAGCAATTGACCTTTACAAGAAGTTGGGATTTCAAGTTACCCGCACAATCCACGGCTACTACGCTGACGGAGAAGGCGCATACGTGATGAGTTGCGAACTCCGGTCAAAAAATAAGTGAATGAGACTAGATGCGTGTGTATTCTGCTTTTTCGTTCATGTAATTTATTGCTTGAAGCACAGATTTTGCAAGCCCCAACAAACTAAGAAGCATAGCAATCACCAAAAACAATCGAAGATCAACCATCAAACTTACATTTTGGAATGTTAAGCCAAATATTCCATCGTTTAACGAGAAGATCAAATAGCCAATCACGAACAGTGCCTTAGCCACATTAAAAAAGCATTGAAAGATTGTTCCGGAAACAAGTTCTCCAACAATCATTAATAAGATATACACCATGACAAAAGTTTCAATCATCTGCTGGAAACCGGGAACCATATCCGAAATTGGAGCCAAAAACATCCATAAAACAAAGTAGATTGCGTAGAAAAGAATCCCTTTCACAGTTGCCTTTAAAGCCTTAAACGTAAAGTTCCGAATTTTCTTCTTGAAATTGTTACTGGTGTCAGCCATAGGGAATCACCAAAGGACCATAATCAAATATTGAAGTAGAAAAATAGACTTCAAACCGCCCAGTCGGAGTCGTTCCAGTCATCGAAACATAAAACTCTATATTCCCTGTTATAAGGCGAGTTGCCATAAGCTTCTAGGCTTGTTTTTCCTCTGCCCACTCGCGCACCAGTGCTATTATACATTCGGATTCGCATATCGCCAACCAAATCAAAAAAGGGGTGATTTTCAAAGCTTATTGGAATCGTAACCCTAAAGTGAGTAAGATTATACGGCGCATATATAGGCTCACCTAAAGTGAAATTGTATAGTGGTGCACTCCAAGGCATGGAAAAATTTGTTGAAGCTTGAACTGGAATCACGTCCGCAATTTTCATGCCCACTGCTTCATAAATCTTCAATTCAGTATCATTGAACAAGTAGTTTTTGTCCTGCTGCAACAAATCATTAAGATCTATCGTCATGTTGTGAGTTATGGTCACCACATCGTTTTTCTTTATAACAGGTACAAACGTGGATCCACGCGTGATGGTGAAGCCTTCTTTATCCGAGATTTCAGTTGATATGTTGAAAGAGCCTATGTTGTAAAAGCCAGTGTTTGCAATTGACACCGGCAGAGAAAAAACCACTTTATTGTCTGAAGTTACATCCATTTGCGGTTCGCCAAAATCGAAATGCACATCTTTAACAGAATAAACTGCAGAAACGAAAAAAGCAATTAGGAATATCCAGAAAAACGTTGTGGCTATGCCTATCATTCGAATTGGTATTCGCATGGTTGCCCCTTTTCCGGCGTTTAATACGTTATTTTAGTGATTGGATGGTTGCGGTGAAGAATCGTTTTTCTGCGGTTCTTTTGGCTCTGGTTGCGGTTGCGAAACTTGCTCTGGAGGTATAACCACAAATTCTGGCTCTGACGGTTTAGCTTCTGGCTTAGCTTCTTCCTGCGGCTTTTCTGCTTTTGCCTTCTGAGGTAATGGTTTTTGTTGAGCTGGGATTGGCTTTTGTGGAACAACAGTCGGCATCTGTGGCGTGTGGGCGATTATTGTCACTCCTCTTATCGTTAATAGCGAGCCTATCCAACCCATTACTCCAAGATACATTATGCGTATGCAAGTCGCAATCAAAGGCGCCAATGCTTCGCCGAATGTTCGCACCAAATCTTCAGAAGCAATTATCGATAGGCTCTGGGTTAGGAATCCGTAGGCGCTTACGAAAGTGCCTATTAGTAGGGCTACACCTATCATCAGCACCGTGATTCCGGAAAGGGCTATTTTGTTTCTAAAGTTTTTGAACATGGCATTTGCCTCACGGTTAATGGAGTGTAGAGATTGAATATTAAATCTTCCGAAACATTAAACAGAATCCAAACTGGCTATCAATAGTCAAGAACAAAAATAAACAGAAAAATAGTGGTTGAAACTAGGGCAACAAACCAAGTTTCTGATAAATCTTCTGCTTGTTCTCTTCAACCTTCTTCTGGACATCCATGAAAATGTTGTTTCCATGCGAGTCAATAGCAACAGCCAGCGGACCAAACTCCTCAACTTCGAAAATCCACATGGCTTCAGGCGTTCCCAAATCAAGCCACTCGGCACTCTTGACGTTTTTTATGGCTCTTGTAGCCAATATTGCGGCTCCACCAGTGAAAGCACCATAAACAGCACCATATTTAGCCATTGCATCAGTTGTCTTCTTCCCCATTCCACCCTTGCCAATTACTACTCGAACCTTGAAGTTTTTGATGAGCTCATCCTCGAAAATGTCCATCCTCGTGCTTGTTGTTGGACCTGCAGCAACAGCAATCCATTTTTCTCCTTCCTTACTCACAACTGGACCACAGTGAAAAACGGCTAGTCCTTCAAGGTTTATGGGTAAAGGTTTTCCCTGTTTGAAGTAGTCTAAAGCTCTCCCGTGAGCTTGGTCTCTTGCGGTTACTATTGTTCCAGTTACGTAAAGCACATCGTTTACTTTGAGTTTGCGGATTTCTTCCTCCGAAATTGGTGTCTTAAATTTGTAAACAGCCATTCTTTTTCACCTCACCATTTTATTTTATGCGTTAAATATTCAACCGTTCCATCCGCGTTAATCCTCGCAGAAGCTCTTCTGGCAGCCCAGCAATTGAAAGCAACAGCTGCAGGAAAAGATGCCGGATGCCTAAAAGCATAATCCACATGTACGCCTAAAACCGTGGTTTTTCCGCCTAACCCCATTGGGCCGATTCCAGTCATGTTTGCAGCTTCAAATATTTCTTTTTCAAGTTTGGCGATTTCTGGGTCTTGGTTAGGTTCGTTTAAGGGTTTTAACAGTGTCTTTTTAGCTAGTTTCATGGCTATGTCTGCCCCGCCCCCAATTGCAACGCCTAAAATGTTCGGTGGACACGGTTTGGCGCCAGCACTTATAACAGCGTCAACAACGAACTTCTTCAATCCTTTAATTCCTTCCCCAGGCACGAGCATTCCAGTCACGCAAACGTTTTCTGAGCCTCCGCCCTTTGTCATGACGGTTAGTTCTAGGCTGTCTCCGGGCACGATTTCCCAGTGCAGGAACGGTATGTATCTTCCAGTGTTGTCTCCGCTGTTCTTCTGAGTGAATGGGTCAACAGAATTTGGTCTTAGAGGGACTTCTTTTGTGGCTCTCCGCGTGGCATTTATTAATGCTTCTTCGATTTTGTCGAGGTCTTTTGCTTTGACACCAGCCTTAACATAAAATATTATTGTGCCCGTGTCTTGACATACTGGAGCCTGATATTTTTCGGCAAGTTCAATGTTGTCCAGAATTGCTTTTAGTTGTGTTTTGCCTGTTTCGCTTGTCTCTTCGGCATATGCCTTTTTCAGTGTCTGTTTAACGTCTTCTGGCAAATAGATTACTGCTTGTTTTAGAACGTTAAAGGCGACGTTTTCCACAATTTTTGCTGTTTCCAACGTTTCCCCCTTCTTGTTGTCGGTTTTATGAACAATTCATGTACTTATATCTTGTCTCGTGTCATCCGCAAAACGTAAGATAATCACTTTAACTTATCTCTCCATGGGCTAGGCAATATCATGTTTCGTGTGTTTTAAATATGGCTTAACCTAACTCTTTCATAAGTTACAAGAGGAGAAATGGTTTGATGGCTGAGGAAGAGCGAGTAGAAGGCGCTGTCAAGAAAAAGTACGAGTTTTTGGAGGACCTTCCAGGAATTGGTCCTGCTACCGCTCAAAAACTGCGGGAATTGGGATTCCACGCCGTTGAATCATTAGCTATGGCTACCGCTCGTGAGTTGGAGCCTGCGGGTATCAGCGAGAAAAAAGCCTTTGCCATTATCGAGGCTGCCCGTTCCTCTATTAGCGTCACTTTTGTTCGGGCGGATGAGCTTCTTAAAATGCGTCAAAGCGTTTTGCGTTTAACAACCGGTAGCAAAGCCTTGGACAGTATTCTTGACGGCGGCTTAGAAACACAAACAATAACCGAGTTTTATGGCGAGTATGGGAGCGGAAAGAGCCAGATTTGTCATCAACTATGCGTGAATGTTCAGTTGCCTTCTGAAAGAGGCGGACTTAGCGGCGCTGCATTATACGTTGACACTGAGAATACTTTTAGAACTGAGCGGATTGTGCAGATGTCCAAGCATTTAGGACTTGACCCAGAACAAGTAGTTAAAAACATCATTTATGCTGAGGCGTATACTTCTGATCATCAGATGTTTCTTCTCGATAATGCTGATGAGGTAATTAAAGCAAATAATGTGAAGCTCATTATTGTTGATTCTTTGACTGCCCATTTTAGGAGTGAATACATTGGGCGCGAGATGCTGGCTTCTAGACAGCAAAAGTTGAACAAGCACATGCACAAAATTATTCGTTTGGCTAGGGCTTTTAACGCTGTGGCTGTTGTTACAAATCAAGTTATGGCTAAGCCGGACGTGTTTTTCGGAGATGCTGTTTATCCCATTGGCGGTCACATAGTTGGGCATACGAGCCACACGCGTATTTATCTACGGCGGGCTGCCCACGGTCCTGTGCGGATTGCCCGTTTGGTTTCAAGCCCATATTTGCCTGAAGGGGAGGAAATATTTAAAATAACTGAGAACGGCATAGAGGCTGTTTCCGAAGAAGAGAAGTCGAAGCCACGTGGGCGTTGAAGATGCCTGTCCCTTCAGCTTTAGTGACACGTTACTTTCAGCTTGTGGTTAATAGACAGTTTACTGAAGCTAAGCGTGAATTGGAGAGGATTAAGCAGAAAATGCATAAGACAGAGTGGAACAGGGGTTATTTTAAGGCTTTGTATGGGATGCTGCTTGCACGGCGGTCGAACAATAATGACTCGTACGCCTTTTTCTCAAAGTTGAATTTAAATGATAAAGCGGCTTTGCATGGTTATAGGCGAGAGTTTTTGGAGCACGTAAAGAATAGGCTTCATGGAGATTTTGATCGTGGATTTTTCTCAGCTTGGGCTGATTGTATGCGTGTGCTCAGCAGAATTGATGTTGTGAATATTCCGAACGCGTATGGTGCAGCGTCTGAGAAGGGAAAGCTTGAAACTTTGAAGAGTGATAAGAGCCAAGTAACAATTGAGGATTTTCTTAAAGAGTAAGACTAAGCTACTACGATTATTGTGTATAGGAGAACCCAGCAGACGAGCCACGCAATGAAGTATATGCCTATTCCAGTTGTTGCGAGTTTTGATGGTTTCTCCACCTTAAGCATAAACTTGCTTTTTATGATGTAGTAGGATATTAAGTAGACTGCCAACGCTATGGTTATGCTGTTCATGAAAAATAGATAGTCTACTGGAAACGCTTCTGGTGGGGGATTGTGGGGTATTTCCTGTGCAGCTATGCCGTAGCCTGCGCATACAAACGCTGCAATCATACCTAGGGCTACTCTTAGCCAGTATACTTTTACTAGAGGTTGCATCTCTTTCAGCGCCTTTCCACTTTATATTTTTGATTATGGGTTAAAGTTGTCTATTTATAGTTTGGCAGTGGTTATAAACTCTTAGAAAGTGATGCATGTTGCGGAAGAAGGAGTTTACAAGTTTTGACGTGGGTGCTGTTGTTCGAGAGTTTAAAGAGACTATTTTAGATTCTCATGTCAGCAACGTTTACCAATTGGATTTTAAAACCTTGCTTTTTAAGCTCCATAAGCCTGAGAAACCTGTTTTTGGGCTGGTTTTGGAATCTGCTAGACGACTGCATTTAACTTCTTATATGGTGGAGAAGCCTTTGGTGCCGCCTGCTTTTTGTATGGCTTTGAGGAAGTATCTGCGAAATGGCTGGTTAACCGATATTGAGCAGTACGAGTTTGAAAGGGTTGTTGTTTTTTCTTTTGAGACTAAAGCAGGCGAGTTACGGCTTGTTTTGGAACTTTTCGGCGAAGGCAACATTATCTTGGTGGACGAAAAAGGCGAAATTCTGCATGCTTTGGCTTACAAACGGATGCGAGACCGCAACATTCTTCGAGGTGAGGCTTTTGTTTTTGCTCCTCCTAGTGGAAAGAATCCGTTTAAAGTCAGCAAGGAAGAATTTCGGGAAGAACTGAGAAATTTCGGTGATGCTGAAGTTGTGCGGGCTCTTGCAAGGTTTTTGAGCATTGGCGGTGTCCATGCTGAGGAGGTTTTGTTTAGGGCTGGTGTTGACAAGACTAAGCCATGTAACGCATTGAGCGAGTCTGATGTTGATGCAATTTTTGATAGTTTGCAGGGTTTGCTTTCTCAGGTTTTGAGCGGTAAATTGGAGCCTTATGTTGTTTTAGACGAGGCGGGTGGGTTTGTTGACGTTGTGCCTTCTAGGCTTAGGCGTTATGAAGGTTTTAAACATCAGCCTTACGACAGTTTTAATGAGGCGTTGGACGAGTTTTATGTTAGGGTTGCTGCCGTTGAAAGGGCTTGGGCTGGTTTGGAGGTTGAAGAGTTAAAGCGGGAGGCGGAGAGGCTTAAACGGATTATTGAAAGTCAAGAGAAGGCTTTAGCTGAGGCTAAGGCTGAGGCTGTAAAGGACAGGAATATTGGAGACGCAATTTATGCGCATGCTAGCGAGCTTCAAGTCTTGTTAGACAGGTTTTTGGCTGCCAAAAAAAGCGGGAAAGAATGGAATGCCATTGTTTCTGGGGTTTTGGCTGAAAAACGTTCTGGTTTGAAGCCTAGCGTGTTTTTTGAGTCTTTTGATGCTAAAGGCTTAGTAGTTAATGTTTGTGTGGATGGTTTACGGTTTGGTTTAGATTTTCGTGATAAACTGTTTGATCGTGCTGGGCGTTTTTATGAGCGAAGCAAGCGGGCTAAGCAGAAGTTGGAAGGTGCGAAAGCTGCTTTAGAGGAAAGCCGAAAGAAGTTGGTGGAGGTTGAAGCCAAGGTTAAGAAGGCGGAAACCTTAGAGCATGTTAAACCAGCCGAGGCCGCGGAAGAGCTTGTTAAACGTAAAATTAGGCGTAAAGAATGGTTTGAAAAGTTTCGGTGGTTCGTTTCTTCTGATGGATTTTTGGTTGTTGCTGGCAAGGACGCTGTTAGCAACGAGGTTTTGATTAAGAAACATGCTGAAACTGGCGATGTTGTTTTTCATGCTGACATTGTAGGAGCACCCTTTGTTGTTGTCAAAACTGAAGGAAAACAGCCTAGTGACCAATGTCTGCGTGAAACAGGAGAATTTGCCGCTGCCTTTTCCAGAGGCTGGCGTGAAGGTTTTGGTAGTGTTGATGTTTATTGGGTCAAGCCAGACCAACTAAGCAAGGGTGGGCCTTCAGGCGAGTATGTACCTAGGGGCGGGTTTGTCGTCTGTGGAAAACGCAATTGGATGCGTGGGATTCCGCTTAGAGTAGCCATAGGCGTTGCGGTGAACGAAGAAGAAGGCTGGGTTCGCATTAGCGGTGGCCCAGTGGACGCTGTTAAGGCAGAGGCGAATTTCTACGTTATTATTGTGCCCGGAGACCTTGCTGGTAAAGAGTTGTTCAAACGAATTTTGAAGACTTTGGCCGCAAAAATGCAAAAAGATTTACGGGAAAAAGTGCTAAAGGCTTCGGTTGAAGAGCTAAGAGAGTTTATTCCGTATGGTAGAGGTAGAGTTTTGGAGGAATAGGCTTCCAAAATTATTTGTCCTTCTCAGAACCTGATATGGCCACCCAAATGATGAACCTATATATAAAGGGGGCTAGTCACCGCAGAGCACACTACTCTTTCAAGATAGAGTAAGAACCCAAGTAAAAGAGCGCAAAAACAAACGCTGAAATCAAGAATGGAGCCGTGAAACCCCACAGTGATATGAGAAAACCTGATAGCGCTAAACTCAAAGTGTCTCCAGCGTGAAGTCCCATCATTAACAATCCAATGTCAATCCCATAGGATTCTTCACTCGTAATTTTTGACAGAATTCCTTCTTGACCAATACTTAGCAGACCGTCGACAACACCATAAACAACAGCGAGAACACCTGCAAACACAGAAAATGAAAAACCAAGCAAAACCAACACAACCGTATAAAGAACTCCGCTCACGAGTATAAGTCTCCCCATTTCAAATTTCTTTGCAAAAAGATACGAAAACAAACCAGCCAACAAAATCTGTAAACCAATAAGAACCCCAACTGCCTCTGCATCAAACCCATTTGCACTTAGAAACAAGGGAAAAACAAAGCCGCTTCGAAGCCCAAAGGACAAACCCATCACAAAAAACAAAACTATAAACATCTTGAAAACCTTTCCCTTCCTTCTAAAATCTAGAAAATGCAAAGCCTTCGCCACATCAAACTTCTCCTTTCTCCTAATCGCCAACAACAGAGACGCTGGAATCACAAGAAACATAACTAAGGCGCAAAATATCATTGTCCCTTCGTAGAAAAACCAAACCAATAGAAAACCTGCGATTAAGCTTCCAACAGCATAAGCAACGTATGCCGCCGTTCTCAAATGAACTAGAATCCTCCATTTACTTTCACTTTCTTCCAGAAGAAAAGCTCTATTTACTGCCCACAGCGAACCATCCTTAGTTCCTTCAACAACCTTGCCAAACAGAAATTCCAACGATGTGTGAGCAAAATAGTAAATCAAACTCGCTATAGCGCCGAAAAATCCATTTAAAAGGAAGAAAAGCTTTCTGCCCCAAAAATCAGAAATGATAGCGAAAACCATTCTTCCAACTTGAAAAATCAAAGGCAACGCCGCAAACACAAGTCCAATAGTAACGATGTCAATGTTTCTCTCCTCCATCATCAACGGCAAAACAATACCAAGAACACCGCTAACAAAAGAATTCAAAATTTGAATGAAAATAACGTTTCTAACCCGATTCAAACATCTCCTCCTAGAAACCGTCTACTAACCTCTTATACGTTTAAAACAATTACTACACAAAAAAGCCAGAATTTCAACACACAATTACATAACAAGCAATATTGAGCTTTAGCGTTTAGTGGCTTTTCTCTCTCTTTCTCCTCCAGTCAGCATTGCAAGGCTTACACTTTCTTAGGAGGTGATCCGGCCGCAGGTTCCCCTACGGCCACCTTGTTACGACTTTTCCCCCCTCACGAAACCTGGATTCGACGCAGCCACAAAAGGACCACGCCTCACCCAAGAGTCGCTCGGATGGAACGACGGGCGGTGTGTGCAAGGAGCAGGGACGTATTCACCGCGCGATAGTGACGCGCGATTACTAGGGATTCCATGTTCACGAGGGTGAGTTACAACCCTCGATCCCAACTACGGCAGGTTTTAGAGATTGCCTCCCCCTTACAGGGTTGGAACCCATTGTACCTGCCATTGCAGCTCGCGTGTGGCCCGGGAGATTCGGGGCATACTGACCTGCCGTGGCCCGCTCCTTCCTCCGCCTTATCGGCGGCGGTCTCCCCAGTGTGCCCAACGCATGGTTGGTAGCAACTGGAGATGCGGGTCTCGATCGTTGCCTGACTTAACAGGACACCTCACGGCACGAACTGGCGACGGCCATGCACCTCCTCTCAGCTCGTCTGGCAAGACCTTTAATCTGGCTTTCATTCTGCTGTCGCTCCCGGTGAGATTTCCGGCG